>JGI24707J26582_10001597_pt1 | contig 17713 bp, 22 predicted proteins | sample BioPla1DNA1_FD_26582 | JGI IMG/M metagenome (IMG submission 26582)
TTGTTTAAGCTGTATTTAAAAAGTAAGAAAGACGCAGTACGGGTGTCTATATTAAGTATGCTGTCTTTCTGCTTAGTGACTGTGGCATTGGTTATAATAAAAACTAATGAGGTTGCAATTTTACAACAACAGCTTGAAATCTATGGAAAGCATACAGTGAGCATAGGAGAAGAAGCTTACACAAGCTATAATCAAGTAACAAAAGATTTAAAGGTTAAGGATTCATTGGCTATTAGTCTTGACATATTCAAAAAAGATAAATACGAATATACACTTTACCATGCCGATAGAAGGATATTAGAGTTTGAGAATATAAAGTTAATAGAAGGAAAATTTCCAACAAAGGATAATGAAGTAATCATTCAACGTAATTATTTATTTCATTTGGGTATTAAAGAAGAAAACATGATTGGTTCTGCTATAACATTACCACTAGATAGCAAAGACAGTGTTAAGCAGTTTGTTGTTACCGGAATTATTGTGAAAAATACTGCCCATCAGGGGGAGTATATAAATAATGCTGTAACAGCGGTATTTGCTCCAAGCGATGAAGCTCCTAATCTATTATATTTAGAGCTCTATGATATAGAAAATTATACAGAAATCATGGACAATATAACGGGAAAATATAAAATTGATAAAGAGGTTTGTTATATTAATTATGATTTGTTTCTTGCTCTGGGTATTATTGAAGGAAATAGTATTTTTGCGGAGAATCAAATGTACTATTATTTCATTTTTGCTCTAATACTACTTTGTACTATCGTCAGTATGTATAACTTTATCAAGATGATGGTGTATAATGGGTATTCTGAGATAGCTGTTTTGAATTTGATAGGTGTTCCTAATGAATTGATCGCAGTTGTCCTATTCTTAACAGTACTATCAGTCCTATTGATAGGCTGTTTACTAGGTTTGATATTGGGTTTAGGAATCTCAAGCTTATTAATTGCACTATTATTTAAACATGCATATTCCTTAAGTATGCTTTTCGCTAACTTTCCATATATGACGATGCTAATTAGTATGTTATTCTATATTTTCATTACTATATTAGTTTTACTACCGGTTGTTGTACATATTAATAGGCTTACTCCAAACTTTTTTATGCAAATGAGGAGAACAACTGTGGCAAAGCAAAATAGCATTGAAAGTAAGTATTTGCTTAGCAAAAACACAAGGTTTTTTACAAGGAAGCTTGCTAAAGATAATGTGATATATAATAAAAAGGCCTTTATTATGGCAGTAGCTGGACTAGCCTCTTCAATATTTGTTATGGTTATAGGATTCTTTTTTTTATCTGTGAATTTACAAATTTTTGGACACGATACATATATGGATTATAAAGTGACTTTTCAGGATGAATTTTCAATGTCTAATGAAGACATCGAAAGAAAAAATCTTCTCTATACCAATTTATCGAGTATGCCTGATGCATGTAAAGTGTATCCTGTGTATGTAGCAAATCGCAAAGTTGAAATTCAACGGAATTCTTTAAGCAGTAAATATATAAAGTATTTGCAGCAGTCTGTAGAGGATAGAATATCATTGCAACGTAGTGGTAACAACACCATTTCAATAAGGGCTGTTGTGTTAGGATATAATGAAGTTCAACTGAGAGAATTATTTTCAAAAAATGGATTGAAGGAAGATATGTCATTAAATAATGGAGAAGTAATTGTATTAAATAAAACTATTCCTGTTCGAGGGGGAGAGGGGTTCAAAGTAAACTTTACACAAGGTGATTTGGTTGGCTTAAATATAGAGCTAAGAAATGGGGAAAAACTACATGATTTTACCATTAAGTCAATGGTAGATAATTTGAATATTTACCCAAAGGCACAAGAAAATATGATATGTTTCATAATTAACGAGGAAACCTTTAAAGAGTGGATTGATATCAAAGTGCCGTCAGAATTCTTTATTAAATTAAGCAATACCGAAGATAGTAAAAGAGAACAAGTAAAGAGTCTGCTGATAGGAAACCCTTATTCAGAAATAACCGTGCCAATAGAAGAAGAAGTATCTTTAATTAAGGGAAACCGTATTATGAAAATAATAATACTTTTATTCTTCATTGTAATAGTACTAGCAGTTGGAATTTCCATATTGAGTACAATGTACATTAGAATTTACACAAGAGAAGTAGAATACGCGATGCTGCAAGCTATCGGATTAAGCTATGCTCAGTTGAGGCGAATTATATTGTATGAGATGTTAATTATTTTCACAAGAAGTGTTATCATCGGAGGTGTTTTATCATATGCCGGTACATATTATATGCAGGTTGAATTTATGGGATTAGTAGGAAAGTATATTTATCAATTTCCTTTTATAATATTTTCTATATCATGTTTAGTGACTATAATTACTTTATTGATTATGATTATGCCTGTACTAGCTAGGTTAAGAAAGATGAATATTGTTATGTTGCTGAAGGAGGACTAGGGATAGTAGGATTGAAATCATAATGCCTAATCTTTGTAGATTTACTTGGTAATATTCGAACACGACCCCCTCCACAACAATATAGCCCCCTTTACCAAAACTCAATAAAATTGCGTATTAGTATCATCTTACTGCCAAAACGCATGTCGAGTGCGTGGTTAAATTAGATAGGAAAATCAACGGTTAGAGGAAATTAAAATTTAAAATTAGAAGTTTTACTACGAATTTGCTACCAATGAAACGGATTGGTAGCAGATTATTTTTTTACTACTAAACTTTCAAAAATATCTACAGTATTTTGCTTCATTTTTTCTGTTACATGAGAGTATGTGTCCATGGTAGTAGCAAGTCTACTATGGCCAAGTCTCTTCTGTATGTCTTTGATATTTGCTCCTGCTTCTAGTAGCATGGTAGCATGAGTATGTCTTAGTGAGTGAAAGTTGAAATCAATACCTAACTCATAATTTACTACTCTACTTAAATACTTTAATGTATCAGTAGTGATATTTTCGCCATTCTCTTTAGTACAAACAAAATCAGATTTTTTATAATACTGGCCATACTTTAATTTATTTTCACTTTGATAGGTTTTCTGACGCTTTAATATTGCTGCTAGGGTGCTACCAATTGTTATTGTCCTCCTGGAGCTCTTAGTCTTAGGAGTACCAAACTCAAAAACACCTTTGCCTTTTCCAATAAGAATCTTTTCTACCTTCAAAGTTTTATTATCTAGGTCAATACAATCCCATGTAAGGCCACATACTTCCGCAGCTCTTAGTCCGGTATGAAAAGCAATTTGGAGAGGAACATAGAAGGAGCTGCCAAAAGGGAACCGCTCTATTATTCTATTGAACTCTTCAACGGTAATTATCTTTAAATCTTCTTCCTCTTCTTTGATTTTACCTTCTTTAGGTAACCTAACATATTGCATAGGATTTTCTTTAATATACTGGTATGGATGTACTGCAGCTTTTAAGGCTCCTGAGAGAACACCATAGAAATTACTTATGCTAGCTCTAGAAAAACCATTCAAGTACTTTTTATTAAGAAACTCCTGCAGGGTTGCTGGTGTAATACTCCTTAGTTTATGAATACCTAGTGCAGGTTTAATATGATTTTCAATAACCACCTTATAAGCTTCCTGGGTGTTATATTTACAGTTTATTAGTACATAGTTTTTATACCAGTAGTCAAAATAATCACTAACACTNATNTTATTATCAGCTTTAGAAGTTCCGGTATCTTCAAACTCTTTTATTGCTNCTCTNANAGCNTTTTCAGCTTCTGCCTTTGTACTTCCTCCTTTCCTGCATACTTTCTTATAGGTGCCGTTTACTTTACCAGCATTGAAGTAATAATACCATTGGTTACCACGTTTATATACTCCGGGCATTTTATCACATCTCCTTTATTTAGTTTTTATATGAAAGGTAATAGAGCAGATTTACTACCCTATTACCTCAATAAATAATAGAGTTAAATTAAGATTTTCATGATATAGGTGTACTCTTCGTCTAGTTATCATCACCATGTTTAGCAGTTGCTTTTTTTCTTGGTTTGTATACATAGCCTTTATCAATCTTTTCTTTTAAATCAGCAAGATGATCATCAATAACTTTTTTGAATGTACTATCAGTTTGAGTCTTACCAAAAAAATCTTTATACTTAACAGGCTTATAATAAGGGGATTTTTTAGCTCGTAAATAGAAGTCCATAGCTTCGATTAATTTATTTTGTTTTATTAAAATGCCGCCAACATGACAGTATGCAGCAGGCCAAAATGGAGTGAGTTCAAGTTCCTTTTTATAATACATAAGTGCTTTATCAAACTCATATTCTCCCTCATAAGCCTTTCCTAAATAATTGCAAATTTCCGCAATATGAATATTCTTTTCCTCTTCAATAGAAAAATATTTATCTCCTAATGAGTGATGATGTTCTTTATAGTTATTTTCATATAAATCGTTATTTAAATAAAGCTCTAAGTATTTGATCGCTAATTTTCTATGGCTAACTTTTGACCAGGCATGTGCTTTTGCAAGTAAATATCTTTGTTTTGGAGTGTTTGGTTCTCCACATAATTCTATTATTTTATCCAATATTTCTTGTCGGGTCTTACATTGACTGAGGAGATATTCTACATCCTTATCTAATACTGAATTTCCAAATGATGCACTTACTAATAATGTATTAAAAAGTTGTTCGGCCAAGTCAACATTATCAATTTTTTTTACTGTAGCTTTTTTAAATAATTTAATAAGATTCATAAGTTAATACCTCTAAAATTTAATTACCTATTTTTCTTGAACGCTTGATTATTTCGTGAAACTTGTATTCTACAAAAGACTGGGTATTGCTTCTTAGTTCTTCAATATCTTTCATATCAATTTCATAAGTTCCTTCTTCAGATTTGAGCATTAGGTAGCCATTCTCTTCATCAAATATTATTTCATATCCTAAAGAATATATATATTGCTCTAAATAATAATCTTTAGGGTTGCTTTTGATAGCTTCATTAGTATTTTCTTTATCAACATTCTTAGAAAATGCAATTGCTGTATCATAAAAAGATTTAATCTCTTTCTCGTCTTTGCCTGCATTTGCTAGTAATGTTAGAGCTGAAGTTTTAAGAGCTACAGCTATCCTTGCCAATATAGATTCGTCAGGAACACGCTTATCTAATTCATATTGAGATATAGCTTGTTCTGATAAACCTAATTCGTTACCCAGTTCTTTAATTGTTATCCCAATTTCTTTACGTCTACTTCTTATTGCTTGACCTAAGGTCATTTTGCTATTCATATTTCACCTCCATAATTATATTGTATGTAAAATTATGCAAAAAGTAAACAATTGAATAAAAAATAATAAAAAATTAAACAAGAGTTGACAACTAAACGAACGAGTAGTATTATAATTGTATAAACTAAACAATTGAGTAAAGGAGGAGGTTTATGCTTACTGTTAACTATGACAAGTTTCTATTGGCATTAGCCAAAGCAGAAATGACTACTGTGGAACTACAAGCAAAGTCAGGAGTAGGTAGAAATACCATATCAAAATTGATGAGCGGTGATATGAAAGTAAGACCGCAAGTGATTGGGAAAATTGCTAGAGCTCTTAATGTTCCAGTTGAATCCTTAGTTGATTTTCAAAAGTAAATAGAATACTTTTCTAAATGTTACACATCTATTATGACAGCGCTGGTATAAACAGAATAATGGAGCAATTCCATTTAGTTTATTTAGAGGACAATCCTATATAAATTGGTTAGAGGAAATTATATTAAAACTCTCAAATATATCTGCGGAGGTAATAAATCTACCGAGAAACGGCGGTAGTGCTCTGTAAGAAACCAAAACTATTAATATTGGAGAAGATTACAAAGCAATTAATTCTAAAATTAATCTAATGATAGGAGGATGATAATAAATGTCTAAAGAAGCAATGGACAAAAAGCTTCCAGAAATGTTATTCACAGCAGAAGAAACGGCAAAGATTTTGAAAAGTAATACAAATACAATTTATAAACTGATAAGAGAGGGAAAGCTACAAGCGCTCAAACTTGGAAGATTAAAAGTACCAATGTTTGCAATAGAAAATTTCCTTCAAGAGAATTTAGGTAAAGACTTATCAGATTATGTGTGCTAGGGATGTGATTAAATGAAGGCGCAAAATAACTCAGAAGTTATGATATTCCCTAAAATTAAATATGATGGTCCAATAACCATAGCTACCGGAAGCAGCTGTAAGTCAAAGAACTGGAAGAATAAAAATATTCTTTACTCTGAATTAGTTAGAAAGCTAAGCAATACAACTAGAACGCCGGAGACTTATGCCGAATATAAGAAGTTTCCAAAGGCTGAAAGAGACAGAATAAAGGACGTAGGTGGGTTTGTAGGAGGAACTTTAAAGGGTGGTAGAAGGAAGAAAGAAAATGTAGCTAATAGGACTTTACTTACTTTGGACTTAGACTATGTCACCTGTGATGTATGGAGTTCTATAGAACTACTTTGGGATTTCGCTGTAGTTATGTATTCAACTCATAATCATGCACCGGATAACCAAAGATTAAGACTGGTTATCCCACTAAGCAGACCTGTACTTCCAGATGAATACCAGGCTATAGCAAGAATGATTGCTGATGATTTAGGTATAGAACAGTTTGATGATACTACATATGAACCTTCTAGACTTATGTTTTGGCCAAGCACTTCCAGTGATGGGGATTATGTATTTAAGGTCCAGGACTTAAAATGGCTTAATCCTGATGATGTTTTATCAAGGTATACCTTTGGGTGGCAGGATGTAAGTTATTGGCCACAAAGTAGCAGGGAGAAACCTAAAATTCTTAGTGATATTAAAAAACAAGAGGATCCTTTAGAGAAGAAAGGTATAATAGGAGCTTTCTGTAGAACCTACACAATTACAGAGGCCATAGCTGAGTTTTTGAGTGATGTTTATATACCTGGAGCAGATGCAACTAGATATACATACGCAGAAGGAAGCACGACTGGCGGAGTTGTAGTTTATGATGATAAATTTAGTTATAGTCATCATGGAACGGATCCAGCAAGCAATATATTATGTAATGCCTTTGACTTAGTGAGAATTCATAAATTTGGGCATCTAGATGAAGAAGCTAAGGAAAATACCCCGGCTAATAGATTACCTTCATTTACTAATATGGTTAAGTTTGCAGATAATAACCCAAAAGTTAAAGAGACATTAGGAATGGAGAGTATGAAGAAATCCCAGGAGGATTTTGATAAAGTTGAGGATTTAGACGAGGATAAGGATATAAGTTGGACACAGGAATTGACACGGACAAAGGGTGAGATTGATAAAACTGTTAAGAACTTCAGAATCATAATAGAAAATGAGCCTTTACTCAAAGGAAAAATAGCATTAGATGAATTTAGTCTCAGGTACAAAGTGCTAGGGAAACTTCCCTGGGATAAAGAGTATAGAAAAGAGAGAGACTGGACTGATACAGACGATAGTGGCCTTAGAGAGTTTATCGAAACATATTATACAAGCGCACCTAAAAATAAGTATGATGATGCTATCTCTTTGGCCTTTAAGAATAGTTCATTTCACCCTGTAAGAGACTATTTTGGTTCATTAAAGTGGGATAAAATTAATAGAATTGAAACACTGCTAATTGATTACTTTGGGGCTGCTGATACAGAATACACTAGATTTGTTATGAAAAAGTGGTTAGTTGCTAGTGTAGTTAGAATTTATAATCCAGGATCTAAGTTTGACTATGTTCCAATATTATGCGGTCCACCTGGGATAGGGAAAAGTACTTTCTTTAAGAAATTAGCTAGGGATATATGGTACACAGATAGCTTGAAAAAATTTGATGATGATAAATTTGCTATGGAAATTATGTCGGGAAAATTAATCATTGAGTTTGGTGAGTTATCTAATATGAAAAAAGCTGATGTAGAAACTGTAAAAGCCTTTATTACAAGAACTGAATTCAACGCAAGGCTTGCATATGACAGGAGAGCCACAAGAAGGTTAATTCAATCTATATACTGTGGAACTACCAACGAGAAGGAGTTTTTAAAAGATAAGACAGGTAATAGAAGGTTTTGGCCAGTTGATGTATACAAAGGTAAGCATAATAAAGATGTTTTTACCGATTTAGACAAGGAAGTCGCCCAGATTTGGGCGGAAGCAATTGAGTTATACAAGAAAGGATACCAGATACATCCGACAGAGGAAGAAGAAAAATTAGCAGAAGAGCAGCAAAATTCTCACATGGAACTAGACGAGCTTGAACAACTACTAGAAGATAGATTGAAATGGGATACACCCAAAGAAGAATGGGGGGCTTATACATTTACTGAAATAGTGTCAGGATTAAACCTTAGCGAAAGGCTAAAGTTTCACGCAAAACAGAACTTAAAGACAATTCTTGCTAAAAGGGGTGTGGAACAAAAAAGGAAGTCAAATAAGAGATACTATAGTATCCCTCCAATTACTATGTTAAATAATATAAAAGAGTTCAGTGCTGTCATAGAAAATGGTGACAGTGTACAACCAAGTGACATCAAAAAGCCTTAAGGTTGTCATGGTTTAAAAGTTAGATGTTTCAATGTATATAGCCTATTATATGACAGTATGACAGTATATTTATATATATATTTAAAATTAATATATAGAGGTTATATATATGTACTATGCACCCTAATAGCTATATTTTATATTTATATAAATCTGAATTGTCATTGTCATACAATATGTGATTAAAAAAATTTGAGTTTTTTGAGTTTTGCGCATGGTTCAACTCAAAGCTATAAGCTAGACATATCAATGGATTAGAAAGGTTTTTGAGTTTTTTGAGTATATACTTATAAGAAAGTTTTAAATATTAAATGAAAAAATACAAAGAGGATAGTAATTGCAATTAATAAATACTATATAGTAATAAATAAAATACTCATAAAACTCAATAAGCTCTAAATTATAGGCAAATCAATACTTTTAACGATTTGTAAAATTAAGTAAAACTCAAAACACTCAAAATATATAACGAAAAGGAGGTTTAAGCGATGAATAGAAAGGGATTAAGAAGAGTAGAAGTTAGGGAAGAACATAAGGTAATGAGTTTGCCAGGACCATTTCAGTTTGAGTTGGGGTCAGATACTTTCTATGACACTGGGTGGTTTCATGGATGGGAGCATAATGGAGATTTAAAAGGAATTATTGAATTTGAAGATGGTTCAATAAAGTTAATACCTTACTCCTGGATCAAGTTCTTGGATAACTAATGTTGTATATGAAAAACTAATGTTATAGCGGCTGAATTGAAAGGAGATTTAACCAATGGAAAATTTAAAGGATATAGTGAATGAAAATATAATAATGGCCGAATCATTAAATATGAAGAAGCAGCGGGCCATTGAGATGGTAGAGAGTAGATTTAATGAATGCCCTGCAAAGTGGAAGCAGCATACTAAGAAGTTTATTGAAAATGTAAAAGAAAATATAGAAGCTAGGGACAAGCTTATCACAGAACTTCGTCTTATGATACATAGTTATATCTATAAGGATGAGGGTATTAATCCGGTAAAAGTTGATTTTATTATTAAGGAGTTCCAGGAGCTGGATGATAAAGATGCTTTAGCAGCAGATATGTACAGTGCGATAATGGATGAAATGATTTAAAGGGAGGAAAAACAGAATGGATAAGGTGTTAAAGAACATTATAAATAAGACAATTGATATGGAATATGACCACATATCAGAAGAATTCAACAAGGTTTTAGAAAAAAATAAAGAATTAGCAAAGGAATATCAAGAATCCTCTAATAAGCACAATGTAATCTTGAATCAATTGCAAGAAGTACTTCCAGTTGAATACCACCAGTTACTAGCTGAACTTAATGATATTACTGTTCTTATTGGAGCAATTGAAGCAAGAATAATGTTTAAGGAAGGAGTAATATCTGGACTAACAGAACTTAACTATCTAAGTGAAGTAGGCTTGGGAATAGCTTTTATATAGGAGGTACGCATGATAAGAATAACATTATCATACTTAACTGCAGAAGAAAAGGAGAAATTTCTATCTGAAATGTTGCGATTAAATCATTACAAGATAAAGAAGGTAAGTAGCGAATGTAAACCTAAAGGAAAAAGTCTATATAGAAGAATCTACATAGACTTAATCCAAAAATAAAAATAGCTTACCATAGGAAGTAAGCCGATACTAGCAATTTCAGTTTACTTCCTTTGAATAAAAAAATCAAGGGGGAGTTATAGTGATAAGCACAGCTGAATTATTAGAAAGACAACAAGAATTACTCTTAGAAGTTGAAAGACTTGCAGATAACAAGAAAACCGGCTATTTCAAGCTTATTGAAGCGGAAATATATTATGGACGTACATTGGAAAACTTACTGGATAGAATGGCAGCAGCTAAGGTTTAAGGGGTGCTGCAAATTAGGGGCAGGGGATAATGGATTAATAAAATCAAATTTCCAAGCGCTTGGAGATTTATAAAAGGAGTAAGAATTATGTCGGTAGCAATATTTTTGTCCTATATGGATTATTGTAAAGAGTTAAATAAAATTCCGGATGTTAAGGAGCTACTGGAGTGGAAAGCTAAATATCAAAATAGATAATGTGGAGGTATAAAGTGAAAACGGAGGAGTACCAGGAGTTATTAGACAAGTTATTTAAGCAAGTATATAGAGACTTAAAGAAAAGAATGTTTCCAAGGAAGCATATTAAATTAATACATGGTGAAATTGATATTGAAGCGAAACATATGGATGGACCAGCAATAGGATTATATGAGAATGAGGAAATAAGAAGATTTAGATATAAACATCATATATTCGTTAGCGTAGAAATTATAGAAGATTACATAAATGCAAAGTGGTGCAAGAAGTATTACAAAGAAAGGATAAAGAAGACAATAGCTCATGAATTAGTCCATGCATATGTATTTGAAAAACATGAGGATCTCATTGATATCAAAAATGTACATTGTGATGGAAGTCCTTTGTTTTTAGGTATACTAGCATATTTAAATATTACCTCAGGACATAGGACTTGGAGTGCATTTACAAGAACTGACTTATATAAGCAAATCAAGAAATGCACTAATTATGATGAAGTAGAAACTTTATTGATAAGGACTATGTTGGAGTATCAAAGGGCTATACGTTTGCTAGAATATATTGTTGATAACAATAATAAAACAATTTATCACAATGAATATCTATTTAGTAATGGAGATATAACAGGAGTTAAGGGAGAGTCAACAATTACTTTTTCCGAAGAAGGTTTTTTGTGTAAAGCAAATGCTTTTATCATGGGGCCATATGTTGATTTATCTAAATTAAAATATTTAACATTGAAAAAGATAAATAACAATAGTTTTGATAAGAGGTATTATGGTAAAATGCAGTGCCAAACTATTGAAGATAAAAGGGACAAGTTGCGATTACAATCAATGAATATATAAGCTGTATAAGACGTGTAAAGCATTGATAATACTAGATTTTATTAGGAAAATGGGGTATAATTAATATAAAGATAAATATCGAAAGTACCCTCACCAACTAGGTGGGAAGCTCTAACGAATGTTAAGGGCCCGGGAATTTAACTAGCGGAAAAGTCCGTTTGTTGTTCCTGGGCCTTTTTATTATGTATTGAAAGGAGGATTAATGTGAGATAAAGCTGCTAAGAAGTACGAAATTCGTACATTAGAGCCTGAAAAAAGAAAAATCAAGGAGGAAATCAATGATAGAGTTTAATGTTAGTGGAACAGTATTAGAAGTGTTATTCACTGGAGAAAAGAGCTGCAAATTTATTGTCGGAAATGACAAAGGATCAATAGTAGGTACTATTACAGCTAGTCGAATAAAACTAGCAGAAAAGATTAAGCAAGGTAATAAGTTCAATTTCAAAGGGTATATATCAGCTTATAGTAAGCAAAGAAATGGAAAAGTATTCGTAGAAAACACTTATTATATTACTGATATAGAGTAAGTTCAAAAAACAAAAGGAAGGTGTAAAAAATAATGAGTAGAAAAAGTGAATTAATTAATGTTATTAAAGGATACAAGGAAAAACATGAGCAGTTTAAAAGTAAAGTGGATGGGTTACAAGGTAGTACAGAACTTACACCAGAGGGCATAAGAAAAAGGGTAAATGAGATGGCAGCATCTTTTGAAGTAATAGCTCAAAGTTCACATGATAAGGCTCTAGAGATATTGGATAAAGGTATGGAAGAGCTAGAAAGTAAATGGAGAAAGAATAGTGTTGGAAAATTGTCAGATCTAAATTATCAAATTGGACTAGCTAATACAATAAAAATGATAGAGACAGGAGCTATTACTGACAAAGAAGACTTTAAAAATATTATTGAAGTATATAAAGAGGACTGCAATGCATTAGCTACTATAGGGAAGCTAGTGTCCACAAATATTAAATTATCAGCTGAACTTCCAAAGGATAATAGGCAATACAATAAAAAAGTGCTCAATGATTTAAGAAGCAATATAGAGAAATATATTAATCCATCAAATATATTGGATTCTATGTCAATGGCCATGGAAAGTCTAATTCAATTTATTCAGGTTAGGCTACAGGATGATTTTACAGTAATTCCATGGGAAGAAATTCAGCAAACAGAGAAGAACATTCATTAAGGGGTAAGGAAAACCCCTTTTTGCTTATTTAATATAGGGTTAAAAGCAATGATATAGCACTTATAGAAAAAGGATATAGAAAACCCTTAGTATTTAGTAGTTCTCGCGCGCGTATAGAGGTGTACTACTCAAATCCGCAATCGCTTTCGTATTTGGTATATAGTAGCTCTTGCGAGTATATAGAGGTGATATTGATGGGGTACACATGTGAGTGTTTAAGATTAGACATAAAAGAACTTTTAAAACTTAATAATGGGAAGTATCAGTTTATAATTTCAGAATTAAAAGGAATTAAGTTAATTAAAGATACTGATTACATAGAAATAGATTCAGTAAGATTTTGCATAGATAAGCAGAAAACTAGATATGGAGAAAAAAGCTTTTTAAGGTGTCCTTATTGTTTTAGGTCCAGGGAACACATTTATTATATTAAAGGTTCCTGGAAATGTAGAGAATGTGGACAACTTAAATATATTAGCACCACTACATATAGGAAAGGTATGGAGTATTGTGATTTAAAGATAGATAAGATATTAGATAAATTAGGTGTAGAGCATAAGATTGAATACTATACAGGTGATTTAGTACCGTATATAAAGCCCTATAAAATGCGCTGGAAGACATTTTTAAAACTAATAAGTGAGCTAAAATATTGGCAGAGCGAAAGAGCGGATAGATGGATTAATTATGTATATTCTAGATGGCCTAAATAAAATGCAAAAGGGGGCGTAGTAAGTGACTAATGAGGAATTAGTGAAGTTATATCAGCTTGGAGATAAACAAGCCTTAGAGCAACTTATAGAGAAGAATAAAGGTATAGTAATTAAGTTGGTAAATAAATACTATATTGATAAAACCAGCAGCATTAATAGAGAAGATTTGGACCAGGAGGGCATGATAGGCCTTATTATTGCAGCTAATAAGTATGATTTAAACAATCCTAAGAAAGCTTCTTTTATTACATATGCTGTATTTTGGGTTAATCAGAGATTAAACCGCTTCGTGAGACAAAGAAATACAAATAACGAAATTAGTCTTAATAAACGTATTGGTGAAGATGAAGATACAGAGCTGGGGGATTTTATTGAAGGAGTTGATTATAGTTTTGAGAATGTAGAAGATAAGATATATCGGCAACAGCTGCGCCAGGAGTTAGAGGAAGTAATGAATAAGTATAATACTTTGAAGGAAAGAGAGATATTAAAGCTACATTATGGATGGGGTAATAATCGCTGTATGAATCTTTCAGAGATTGCAGAGCTATACCAGGTTACTAGAGCTAGCATATATAACGTAGAACTCATAGCATTGAGTAAAATCCGTAGATCTCCTTGGGGTGCTAAGAAGGCTAAAGAAATATATAATCAAAAGAAAAGCAGAGCTGCTTATAGTATTCCAGGTATCATAGAGAGTATAAGTTTTGGACAGAGGTACTTAGGTAGTGAAGTGATATTATGAAAAGAGATAAGATTGTTGAGGTAGCTGAAGAAGATTTAAAAATTGTAACGAATTTAAGAAATAATATGAAGCTTATAGACGTTAATCTGTAGAAGTGTGACTATGATGGAAAATTAAATAATAAAACAAAGAGTATTATCCCAGGTATAGATCCTAAGAGATTTTTTGTTTTGAGGAGGAATATGACAAAATATGTAGAATAGAAAATAATGAGAAACTGGTTCCACGACTAATGAGTAGTAGTTTATAAAGCGAGCGTATTTTAAAAAGCAAACCTATTTTGCATATTTATAGCAATACAGGAATATAAGTATGGAGGAAGTTATGAGAGTAATTTCTAGTCTATAACTCTACTCATTGGTAGTAATGCTACGAATTTGCTACTAATAGATAGAGTTACGGAAAGATTTAATAAATTTTAAAATAAGCTACTAGAATAAATAAGTTTCCTCTAACCATTGAAAATAAATAGCTAAAAAGAGTTTATTTGATTGGACAAGAGTTGCTATAATTTTATGTATAGATAAACCAGTCACGTTGAGACGGTTGTTCTCTTGTCCCAACGAAAAGCGGATGATTATGTTGAGGTGGAATTGGAGTTGGACGAGCTGGATGTGACTTCAGCGGAAAGTAAGGCGACTTATGTAGAGATTAAGGATTATGTGTTTAAGACACATGGGTTGAAGGTTTCGAATCTGTATATTTCACAGGTAAAAAGAAAATGTGGAATAGAGGTTGGGGAAAACTATAACTTGCCCAAGTCGGAGGATAGCAGACAGCCTCAGTGTCCAGAGGAAAAGGAAAAAGCTATTAGGGATGCGTTGGAGCATTTTGGAATGGCGTAGAGAGGTGCAAACTATTTATATTATTCTGTTTACGAGTGGAATTGGTTGGTGCATGGGATTTATTAATGAGAAAAAGATAGGTGGTTCCATCCTACCAAACTGGTTCATACATGCGGTATCGAATGTATTTTCTGGCATTTGCTCTGCGTTTTTGCTTTTTTGACAGATTATTTTAGATTTTGTCACCTGTATCAGAGGGAATCCCCAAAAGAGAAATGGAAAGAAAAAGGCACTGTATCGTTCTAAAAAACAGGATAAATGTGCCATAAATCCGGCGATGCAACCTATAGTTTACATTAAGAAACTATGTGATGGTGGTCTTTAGAACAGCTAACAGGTATCATTGAAACGAACAAAATTTTCAGATTGGAGGACTCGCTATGACATTAGGCGACAAATTATCAAAATTACGAAAAGAAAATAATTATACGCAGGAACAGCTTGCAGATGTTCTTGGCGTATCAAGACAAGCCATCAGTAAATGGGAAAGTAATATTACATATCCCGAAACAGAAAAGCTGATACGGATAAGTAAATTGTTTAACTGCTCTCTTGATTATCTTCTCAAAGATGCGGAAGAAACGATTTATAAACCTCAATCAGATACAGATACTCTATTTCTCAGGAAGAGAATCCGTGAAAGAAAAAATGAAAAAACTGTTTTGGGTATGCCTTTGTGGCATATCGGAAGAAATGCAAGAGGTTTTATTGCCGTTGGATTAAATGCCCGTGGAGTTATTGCAGTTGGCTTAAAGGCAAGAGGAATTGTATCGCTTGGTATGCTATCCTTTGGAGTGCTATCGCTTGGTATGCTTTCTTTTGGCTTGCTTTCACTCGGTATGTTTGCTCTCGGTCTTTTGTCCGCTGGTTGTTTTTCCATTGGCGTATTTGCAACCGGTGCAATTAGTTTAGGTATCATTTCTCTCGGCGCAATCGCTATCGGTGATTTTTCTGTCGGAGCATTATCTATTGGTAAATATTTTGCACTCGGTGATAATGCAAGAGCTATGATTGCGTTAGGAGATACCGAAGCCGCAGGAAGCGTTTTTCAAAAAATTGGCGAGCTTTCCGCAAAGGATATTACTGCCGTAAAGCAATCGCTCGATACGGTTGTTCCGACTTACCTCTCATGGGCGAAAGAAATAATCAAGCTGTTTTTATGAGGTTTTATATGCTGTTAAATACTTTTAATACTGTGTTTTCGGCTACATACAGGAGGAACTTGCCGACATATTTGGAGTGTATAAGTGTTCTACCAACGGTAGATAGACAATTTTCTCCTTTCATATCATGCGTTCTACCAGCAGTCGATAGACATTTTTACAGAAACGATTATAATGAAGGCAATAAACAATAAATGAGAAGGAGAGCGAAGTAAAATGAATCAAGAAAAAACAGGTGCTTTTATTGCCCAATTAAGAAAAGAAAGCAATATGACGCAAGTTCAGTTGGCAGATGAATTAGGAGTAACCAATAAAGCTATTTCAAAATGGGAAAATGGTAAGTCATTGCCGGATGTGCAATTGTTTCAACCAATATGTAAGTTGTTTCACATTAGTGTCAATGAATTATTGGCAGGAGAACATATACAACAAGAAGAAATACAATATAAAACCGAACATATGTTATTGGAATATGTTTTATTAACAAAGAACATATGGAAATTGAGTTTAATTTCATTTCTTTTAATTGGGATAGGTTCATTGATTTGCTTCTTACCGTTTATGGTCAATAGAACAGACACAGTAATTCGTATTTTCGGTTGCAGTATAGGAGCTATTATTATTCTTTTTGGAGTCTATATGAATTTTATTGTTAAAATATATATGAATACAAATAGAGTGTATAATTATATGAATGAAAAATTCGGGCATATGAAGCTGTTTATTTCAGGCATTATTATGGAACTCGTAAGTATAAATATGTTCAGCTTTATGTCTCTGGGATACGAGGGAAAGGGTGTTAATGCTATATTAGGAACAATTGCATTTGTGCTATGCTTTGTTGGTACAAATCTAATTATAATGGCTTGTAATATAAAAAATAATCGTAATGCAAAATAGAATCATTATGAAAAATAATCAAGCTGTTTTTATAAGGCTTGTCTCTGCTCGAAAGTAGAACAAGCGAATAAATTATACGAAGGAAAGTATGGATAAAAAGAAAATAATGGCATTTGAACCTTGGTTTTTTATTTTTTTCGGCTTGTTCCATCTGCACAGGATATGGGGATTGATTGACAGAAATTCCTACGCTGAATTCTGGACAGGCGTGTTACATAATAAAGGATTGTTTTATTTTGTGCTGATGGGAATATTAGCAATACTGTGCGTTTTGGGTATTATTACTTTTTGTAAAAACCGGCATTGCAACTACTGGTGGAGATGGATATATGTCTTTGGCGGTATCTATGTGTTGTTTGATTTGTTCGCTATTGCTGTCGGATTGGACTTTTGGAATAAACTTTTATTGTGGATGTTTGATGTACAATCACCGTACTGGAATGTAATATGGTCTTTCTTTATTTTGCTTGGTGGATTTGTATTTGCATTGGGAATATACTTATTAATACAAAGAAAGAGATGAAAAACGAGCTGTTTTTATATGGTTTTAAGTGCTGTCAAATACTTTTGACACCGTGTTTTCAGCAAAGTAAAACAGGTTTGATAGACAAAAAAAGAAAAAGTGATTATTCTCGAAGTGGTGTTAGTATAATATTGTAGACACGGAAAGCCGAACACATTAAAATATAAATAAGATAAGGATGTGTTAGAAATGGCAAGA
>JGI24707J26582_10001600_pt1 | contig 17706 bp, 19 predicted proteins | sample BioPla1DNA1_FD_26582 | JGI IMG/M metagenome (IMG submission 26582)
ACTATATTTTGCAATTTTCAAGGTTCTAAAAGAGCCAATTTTTTGACTCAGGGTTTTCATAGTTCACTTTACACTACCCCCTTTTTTCATGTAATTCTACCATTATTATTGAAAGATTTTACTTGCCTTCCTCTGATTTCTTATCGGGAGGAAGAATTATGTGTTTCTTTTCCTTAGATTCTCGATAAAGAACAATCTTTCTTCCAATCACTTGAACAACCTCGGAGCGGGTTCGTTCTGCCAAGACTTGAGCGATTGATTTTGGATCATCCAAACAATTTTTAAGTACATTTATCTTAATTAATTCCCTTGCTTCTAAGGCATCGGAAACAGCTTCTGTTATTTCTGGGGTTAACGAGGATTTTCCAATCTGAAATATGGAATCCATGGTCATAGCCAGACTTTTTAAATAAGCTCTTTGCTTTGTCGTCATCCATTTACTCCTTTCCATGATTTCATTCTCTTACTTTTGATATCTATGATTTCATGCCTTATTGNTGATATACATGATTTCATNCCTTATTGATGATATNNATGATTTCATNCCTTATTGTTGATATACATGATTTCATCCCTTGTTGTTGATATACAGATTTAAAACAATAATTTCATTCTCTTATTGTCTATATCAATGCTTCCATCATTAATTATTTATAATAATCAAACTCATGGCCATACATCCGAACCGTATCTCCTTCTTCGATTCCCAAAGCTTCCAATTCGTCTAAGATACCATTTCTCTTAAGGAAGTTCTGGAAGAATTCAAATCCTTTTTCCGATTCTAGATTGGTATAGCCCAGCATTCGTTCAATTCGTGGACCTTCCACCACATATAAATGCTCATCTTCTTTGCTAACTGTATAAGGCTCTTCGACTTCTATTAAATCCTCTGGGAAGAATTCCCTTTCAAATACAACTGGCTCATCATCCAAATGATTTAGCATGTCTTTTATCATATAAAGAAGTTCTTTGATGTTTTTACCACTAACCGCTGAAATAGGAAGCACTTTAATCCCTTGGGGCTCAAATGTTTCTTTCATCTTTGATATAACAGCTTCCACCTCTTCTTCCGGAAGCACATCAATCTTATTTGCAGCAATAATTTGCGGACGCTTGGCCAATTCTGGGTTATAAGCTATTAGCTCCTTATTTATTTTATGAATATCATCAATGGGATCTCTACCCTCGGTAGAAGCTGCATCCACTAGATGAACAATCACCTTGGTTCGTTCAATATGGCGCAAGAACTCATGACCTAACCCAAGTCCCTCGGATGCTCCTTCAATTAAACCAGGAATATCGGCCATGACAAATCCACCACCTTCTAAATCCACAACTCCTAGGTTAGGGTTTAAGGTAGTGAAATGATAATTTCCTATCTTGGGTCTTGCATTGGAAACTCTGGATAAAAGTGTGGACTTACCCACGTTGGGGAAGCCTACCAAGCCAACATCTGCAATCACCTTTAGTTCTAAAATCACAGTCATTTCCATGGGCTTTTGTCCTGGTTGGGCATACTTTGGTGCCTGCATGGTGGCTGTAGCATAATGTTGGTTTCCTTTTCCCCCTCTGCCGCCTCTTAAAATTACTTCTCTACGGTTTTCATGGGACATATCGGCAACAACCTTGCCTGTTTCTTTCTCCTTAATTACCGTTCCTGGGGGAACCTTAATAATTAAGTCTTGTCCGTCCTTACCAGACATTCTTTTCTTCTTTCCATCTTCTCCGTTCTCCGCATGGAACTTTCGATTGTAGCGAAATTCCGATAAAGTATTTAGTCCTTCATCAACTTCAAAAATGATGTCTCCACCTTTTCCTCCGTCTCCACCATCAGGTCCACCAGCGGGAACATACATCTCCCTACGGAAACTAACGTGTCCGTCTCCACCTTTTCCAGATCTTAAATATATTTCAGCTCTATCTGTAAACATTTTATCACCATCCAATTCATTCATAATGGATTCTCATCCTATGAGCAACCACAAGAAACCACATATCGACCAACTGCAGCATTATTTATATTAACATTTATGATTTCATTATTTCCTAAATATATTATGCTTATTATAATCTGATTTTATGGCAAATACAACCAGATTGTTTTCACATATTGTTACATAGGTAAAACAATGAACTTTTCTTTCATATAAAAAACCCCAAATCCAAGATGAGTTCCGAATTTGGGGTTAATATCTTACGGTTCTTATTCAAGAATTGCAAGAAATCCATATCATGAATTATTTTGCTTCAACAGGATATACGCATGCTTGCTTCTTATCTCTGCCTTTTCTTTCGAATCTTAATACACCATCTACTAAAGCAAATAATGTATCGTCACCGCCACGTCCTACGTTAAGGCCGGGATGGATTTTTGTACCACGCTGTCTATAAAGAATATTTCCAGCACGAACAAACTGTCCGTCAGCTCTTTTCGCACCCAATCTCTTGGATTCGGAATCTCTACCGTTCTTGGTAGAACCAACACCCTTCTTATGAGCGAAAAATTGAAGGTTCATTTTTAACATGATCTACACCTCCTAATTCGTAATTACAAATCAGTATCACTAATATCGTTTACTGTGATTTTACCTGAGTAAGCTTGATATACTTCTGCGTATACTGCTTCTCAATTCCTCCCAGCCCCAAGGCTAAGGAATTTAACAATAAATTGGTGTTATTGCTGATTGGTGAAATCACATGAAATTCTATATATCCTTTTTTCTCATCTTGTTCCAAATGGAACCGATCCGAGGTAAAATTCTCAATAGAATTTATCGTATTGATTACTAAGGCTGAAACTGCGGCACACACAATATCACTACCATATTCCGAATAGTCAGCATGTCCCGACAACTTATACCCAGTAATCAGATTATCTGCATTTTTATAAATAGTTACTTGTATCATAACAAATACCTATGCATTATGCATTGATTTTTTCAATCTTAATTTTGGTAAATGGCTGTCTGTGACCATTTTTCTTATGGTATCCAGTTTTGCTCTTGTATCTGTAGACAACAATCTTTTTATTCTTGCCTTCTTCAACAACAGTTGCGGATACAGTCGCATTCGCTACAGTAGGGTTTCCTACTACTAACTTACCATTGTTAACTGCAAGTACTTGGTCAAAAGTAACAGTTTCTCCTGCTTCTAAACCAAGCTTTTCAACTTTAATGATATCGCCTTCCGCTACCTTGTATTGCTTTCCACCAGTTGCAATAATTGCGTACATACGGCACCTCCTATTATCATTACTCGCCAACTTCGGTGTCTAAAATTCAGATCTTAAACCTCGTTGTGCGGCACACTAAGTTATGTTAGCATACATTTTATCTTCTGTCAATATTTTTTCTTTTTTGTTTCCTCTTAATGTTAATTTATTTGTTTTGAACCATGTAAATATTTATTCATTTACAGTAACCTCTTTTACCTGCTCATGGAGGGGTTTTCGAACCTTTTTTCTTGTAATTTCTACTAAGCCTAAGGCCGTCATATCAACCAAGGTTGTCTTAATAGGATCTTTTTTTAAGTATTCATTAAATTCATGCATCAACAGTTCTTTATCCTTGGTCAACTCCAGATCGATAAAGTCAACAATGATGATACCAGAAAGATTGCGAAGACGAATTTGTTTTGCAATCTCCTTGGCCGCTTCCAGATTGATTTTTAAAAAGGTTTCCTGAACCTTCTTTTTTCCTGCCACAGCCTTACCGGTATTAACATCAATCACTGTCAGAGCTTCCGTAGGCTGTATCACCAAAGATCCTCCAGATTTTAACCAAACCATGGGGCGGATTGCATCACTTAATTTATCACGAATTCCATATAGATTTGTCAGGCTCAGCATGGGATCATCATAAAATCTAAGCTTACCTACATCCTCTGGCTGATACTTGGTTAAATAGTCCATGATGTGATCATGGAGTTCCTTATCATCGGTGACAATTTCTTCTACATTTTCCGTATAACCATCCCGAATATCACAAATATACTTGGCTGGTGTTTTATATATTAAGGAAAACCTGGTTTTATGGATACCGAATTTACGAATCTCTTCATATTGATGAATAAGCTTATGAATCTCCTCTATGATTCTTTCCTCTGGTATATAAGCAGCATTGGTTCGAATAATAAAACCATATTCTGGCTGGACAAAGCGATTTGCAATGGCTTTTAATCGGTTTCGTTCCTTATCATCGGTTATTTTAGAAGAAACACCGGTGGTTGTCTTTCCGTAGGTTAAGGCTACATATTTACCAGTAAAATTTATATTGCTACTAACCACTGGTGCCTTGGTCTTAACCTCTTCCTTTACAACCTGAACGATTAGCTCATCCCCTTGCTTTATTTTAACTTCTCTTAGCTTATTGTCCACTGGGTTTGAAAGCTCATGGTTCACCATAATAGGAAAATGGTTTTCCGTAAGAGAATAATAACACATTTTACCGTCAGCAATTTCGATAAAGGCGGCATTAATATTTTTAACTATATTTTTAACCTTTCCCAGATAAATATTCCCTAAGATACTGGTGTTCTCGGATCGATTTAAAGATACCTGCACCATATCATTGCCCTCAAAAAAAGCAGAAATGATTCGACCGTCTTCTCTTGTGATTACTAATCTATTCATCATACGATTCTCCTTAGATTCTTTCCATATCTGATTCTCTTTTGCCTAGTGTGTCCCATTTATTCCCTATTATAAGTTTTATAAACTTAAGAATATTGTATATCGGAGTAAAGATCCAGAGGAAGTATCTTTCCATCTAGTCTAGTGTAAAGCTCCAGACGATGCACCTGAAAAGCAAAGGGCTGATATGCAAGGCCTAGATATTCAAAAAAGGCCTCCATAACCAACTCTGGCTTTAAATTGGCAACACTTCCGGTATCTACTTGCAGAAATACCTTGATTCCCTTGTCGTAAAGATCCGCTTTGCTTTCCGGATTTCTTTTCAAAATAATCTGGTACTTTCACAGTTTCATGAAGAACCTTAGATAGCTTATCCTGATAATCCTCCTGGGAAAATGCCACCAAAGATATCATGGGTTTGATATCTACCGCCTGTTCACTCTTCTTTGTTTTTTTAGTAATAATGATTTCCGCTTGTTCCATAAAGCCTTCAAAGGCTTTTATAAAATCNTCNTGACTTTGTATGGTCTCACTGATGGAATAACCATCCTTTAAAGATACCAAATAATCCGCAGAAGAGACCAAGGCCATGGCATGGATAATTTTCTGATTTACTTCTGGCTCCTTAAGGATTCGAAAATCGATAACCCGAAATCCTTCTGTTAAGACTCCATTGATTTTCTCTATCATTACTTCCGGTGCCTCACAGGACAACAAGGAGGCATCCAAATATTCTGCATCACTGGTCAGGCCAACCCCCAGAGGGGCAGCAAAGGACATAATCTGATGGGGACTAAACCCTTTGGAATATTCATTGTCCACATTGGCTCTTCGAAAGGCTTTCTGAAAATATCGCATCACATCCAAATGTCCGATAAATTTCATAGCACCATATTTTTGAAATTTAATTCTAACCTTCATGGCTAACCTCCATCATAGTTTGTCCGAAATCTTCTTCAAAGCAGACACCACCGCCAAATAACTTAGCACCGCAACCCATACAGTTTTGCCTACAATTGGGTGTTACTTTTTCAGACTTTGCCCGTTTGTATTCGTTATAGAGGAAGCGTTTTGTGACACCAGTATCGATAAAGTCCCAAGGGAAAATCTCCTCTTCACTGCGTTCCCTGCTATTGTAAAATGCAATATCAATTCCATTCATTTGGAATGCCTGCATCCATAAATCATATTTAAAATGCTCACTCCAAGAATCGTATAAACAACCTAATTTGTAAGCATCGTAGATCACCTTAGAAATTCGACGATCTCCCCTAGCAAAAACCCCTTCTAAAACACTGAGTTCTGCTTCATGCCAGTTGAATTTGATGCTCTTACGATTTCGTTGCTCATTAATCTTCTCTCTTAGGTATTTTTGCTTCTCCAAATACTCCTCACTGGTATCCATTCTCGACCATTGGAAAGGAGTAAAAGGCTTTGGAACAAAGAAAGAAGTACTGGTCACAATGTTTACCTTTCCATTTCTTTGATCCTTTGGAAGCTCATAATATTTTCTGGCAATCTTTTCCGATAAGGTAGCAATTCCTTCAATATCTTCAAAAGTTTCAGTCGGTAAGCCCATCATAAAGTAAAGCTTCACTCGATTCCAACCACTTTGAAATGCCTTCCCTGCTCCTTCAAGAATTACTTCCTCCGTAAGTCCTTTATTAATTACATCTCTTAATCTTTGAGAACCTGCCTCTGGGGCAAAGGTGATGCTACTCTTTTTAATGTCCTGTACCTTACTCATCACATCCAGAGCGAAGGCATCAATACGTAGAGATGGTAGGGAAATGTTAACCCCTTTGGAACCGAATTCTTCGATTAAAAAGTATACCAATTCCTGAAGTTGTGAATAATCACTAGAACTTAAAGAACTTAGGGAGATTTCTTCATGTCCCGTAGAACGAAGCATCTCATAAGCACATTTTTTTAAATATTCCAAACTTCTCTCTCGATTGGGTCGATAAATCATACCTGCCTGGCAGAATCTACAGCCCCTGATACAGCCCCTTTGGATTTCCAATACCACACGATCCTGGGTTGCCTTGATAAAGGGAACCAGAGGTTTTGTAGGGTAAAATGATTCGCTTAAATCCATGTCCACTTGCTTTTTCACCTTGTCCGGAACTAAGGGATTGTTCTTTACGAAACTTTCAATGGTATTATCTTCCTTATATTTGACATCATAAAAAGCAGGCACATAGATTCCTCTCACCTGTGCTACCTGCTCTAAATATTCTTTTCTGGTTTTACCTTCTTTTTTGCATTGCTTATAAATATCTAGCAGTTCATTATAAGCCACTTCCCCTTCTCCGATATAGAAGATATCGAAGAAATCAGCAATGGGTTCCGGATTATAAGTACAAGGTCCACCACCAATAACAATAGGATCCTCCTCCGTACGATCCTTTGCATAAATTGGTATCTGGGACAGTTCAAGAATCTGCAAAATATTGGTATAACACATTTCATATTGAAGGGTTATACCCAAGAAATCAAAATTCTTCACTGGATCTTGACTTTCCAATGCAAATAAAGGTATATTCTTCTCCCTCATGATTTGATCCAAATCAACCCAAGGGGAATACACCCTTTCACAATAAGTATCATTTCTACGGTTTAATATATCGTAAAGTATCTGTATTCCTAGATGAGACATACCGATTTCGTATACATCAGGAAAACACATACAGAATCTGATATCAATCTCATCAAGATTCTTAACCTGCATATTTACTTCCCCGCCGATATACCTGGCAGGTTTCTCCACAGTTAGTAATATTTCATCCGAAAGTGCTAATTTTCTCATTGTTTCGGTCCTTTCATTCATTTCTAAGGGCTATTATAACTGAAATAAAATGAAATTACAACGAACAATGAAAGTTCTAATTACTTTAACCAAGTGACAATGATATTTTCCAAAGCCTTTAGGGTATCTTTTCCGGTCACATACTCCCTTACCTTTTCAAAGGTAAATTCTCCAATTGTTATTTCAAATTTATCAATGATAAAAACTGCAAGAAATATTACAATGGCACAAACAGTTCGAATAATCAAAGCACGAAAGGATGCCAACTCCTGGGGTGTTTCCCCCTGCTCGATCATTTCCTCGGTATAGGTATTTTCCCCAAACAACCTAAGACGATTGACTTTTTTCTTCTCTGTCAATGACTTTTTCCATCGTTTTGCTCAGCTTCTTGATAAGCATAGATGGGATGGCTAGTCTGGGTAATATTTAATTGTCTTAGGCATGCTTCCCTTGCCTGGCGGATATATTCTGCTCGGGATAAGGTAGGCTGTGGGTTATAGTATTCATAACTTTCATTCATTGTATCCTTGGTTTCTTCTACGCTGGTTTCTCCCAAATCCGAATCCTGATCCAATCTATTGGCAGGGTATAATTCAGGATGACTTTCCCGACTAATGATTTCATTTCCCTGTTCATCCTTCGACATTCTTCCTGTGGAAAATAAATTCTGATTAATATTATTGGATAGATTCTGTTCTATTTGAAAATACATCTTATCTTCTAAATTGGTATCCATAGCAGCCACCTCTCTACTACAAAATATGCTTGTTTCCTTATTTCATTATATTGAGGATGGATGCTAGATATTACAGATATGTAGATAAGTTACTAGATTCCTTTCCCATTCTTTAGATAATGAACTGCTAGCTGGGTACGATGTTCCAGACCGGTTTTCTCCAAAATGGTACTTATATAATTTCTTACGGTGCCATTGGTAATAAATAACTTCTCGCAAATCTCCTGATTGGATAATCCTTCAGCAACTAACTCTACAATCTCTAACTCCCTGGGAGATAACATGGCTTCAAAAATATTCTTCTGACCCATAGGATCCTTTGTTACTCTGCTGCGTATAAACTCCAGGATATCCGCTTGAAATACGGTACCACCAGCATGGACAACCCGTAGGGCGGATAGAATACCTTCGGCAGGACTATTTTTTAAGATATAGCCATTGACTCCCGTCTTAAGGGCACGGAGAATCAACTCCGGCTCATCAAAGGTTGTTAAAAGTAAGGGTATGGATAATTTTTCTTCCATTATAATCCCTGCTGCCTCTATTCCATCCATCAAAGGCATTCGGATATCCAACAAGGTAACATCCGGACGTAAATTTCTAGCCATCTCTACCGCTTTTCTTCCCTCCGGAGCTGCCCCCAGAAACTCCATATCCGCCTGGGATTCGATAATCATTTTTAACCCTTCCCGAATAATGGCATCATCATCTGCTATTAAAACTCGAATCATACTAGACTTCCCCCATTTTCACTTTCATCATGATACCTGTATATATTATTTAAACGAAAGTATTCATTTCCTTTATAGATTTATTTGGCTTCATTTCGAATGTGTGCATCTTCATTTTAGATAGATTCATTTTTGTTTCAGATACATTCATCTTCACTTCGGATTTATTCACTTCATTTCGGATAGTTCATCTTCATTTCAGATTCATTCATCGTTATTTCAGATTCATTCATCTTCATTTCGGATTCATTCTTCTTCACTTCGGATTCATTCATCTTTATTTCGGATTCATTCTTCTTCATTCCTATATCCCAGCTACCGTTTTCATTGAAAGTTACGTTTTTATTGAAAGCCTATACGAATACTTTCATTGAATGCCAATATTCAATTAGTACATAACAGTTTAATAGGTGAAAATATTGGTTACCCGAAAGCCATTGTCTCCTTGATGGAAGAAACAGCGGCCGTTGTTATGAACCGTCCGTTCCTCAATGGCCTCCAATCCCAAGCCCTTGGTAAAAGGTCTCGAAGAGCTTCCATTGTCCAAATATTCCACTTTGATAATCTTATTAAAAACTTCAATAATCAAGGTAAATTTTGTGGCATTGGAGTGCTTCAGAACATTGGTTAAACACTCATTCAAGTTATCATGGATGCATCGCCACATATCTAGGGTAATATAATCCAGATTTCCAGATACCCTTAATTCCGTGTATTTATTAAAACTTACTTTGAATTCTTCCAAAGTAGCCTTAATATCATTAAGGCCAATCATATAGTTTTCAGTCCGTTCCTCTCGAAGAGCGCTTCGAATATCATCCACTGCTTCTCTTAGATTCTGTATGGCCTTTTGTATACTCTCCACACCCCGGTTCGGATCCTTCTTCATAACCAGCAAAGCTGCTTCAAGCATAATTATGCTTCCTGAAATTCCGTGTCCAATCTGATCATGGATTCTAGCAGCAATCCGATTCCTCTCCTCAAGGGATACCGTTTGCTTTATGGTTTTGGTCAGGCTCATGAGATTTTCTATCTTCTTCTCCAATTCCAAAATTGTCTCATTATGCTTTTCTGCCAATGCTTCATAAGTATTTTTTCGGTTGATGATTTCTCTTCCTAAGAGCAGCATACCCCCAAGGACCATGGTTAGAATCAGGGTCTCTAAATTAGGAAGAAAGATAAAGAAGGATAAAATCATCGCCACAGAAAGCACTTGATAAAACATATTTTTCTGTGTTAATAAATCGATTCCGTGAATCATTAAGATAAAAAGAAGTAGAAGAAAATTATCGATATCCAGCAAAAAGCAGGCAGCTATGGAGATACCAAGGGTAATCAGAACTGCCTTGCTTTCATAATTTTTATACAATGGATACCGATATTTATTTTGAAAAACTCTTACCAATAAAATTTCCAGTACAAAAATACAAGCCAAACTAAGCATGGCTATAATGGCCATGGTAGTATCCGAATTACTATAATAGCGGACTACCGATACTATAGTTGCCAATATTTTTGCCACAAAATAAAGTAAGGGTTTATCCATTCGCTCGACCACCTAATTCTTTTGAAAATGTTGTGAAAATAGTACTGCCCCAATTAATAGAGCCAGTATCGTATATAAGACCAGGATAACAATATGGGAGCCAATGGCCGCACTGGAATTTTCCTGGATTTTGCGAAAAGCATCCATATACCAAAACTGTGGCATAATCCTGGCCAAGCTTTGTAAGGATTTTGGAGACATTTCAATCGGGAAATAGGCTCCACCAAGAATACAACCGATGGTAGAAAATCCGATCATTACTGAAGTAACTGTATTCTTAAGCTTAAAAGCCAAGGCTGAAGTCATAGTGAAACTTACAGTAAATAAAGCATATAAACTCATCAACAAGAGGATGGTGCCATAGGGGACACCGGTATTAATCTTCATAAAATAGAGATAGCCAAGATAAATTCCAAGCATAATCAGGGTAATCAATAGGCCAAATATACCAGTACCAAATATATAATGGATCGGTTTTACCGGAGTTGCTTGAATTCTGTTCAAGACCCCTGATATACGATCATCAACAATCATATATGCAAATATCACACTAATGGCAAAAACAAACATTAGAAAGAAACCGGCGGAGTAGATAAAACCCTCCTGGTGAGCCAGTTCTTTTTCATCGATTGTCAAAGCAGATTTCGTAAGGATGGGAATCTCATGTTTTCTATGTTCCATTAAAAGCATTCGAAAAACATCAGAATCATTTTGAGCACTCTTCCCAAGAATTCGAATACTATTTAAGTAACTATCGATATAGATCTGAACAAAAGCAGCATTTTCATAATCATCTAGGGAAGTAATAATTAGTTTACCATTTTCCTCTTGTAGCCATTGCTGCTGGAAGTTTTTTGGTATTTCTATTATAACGGATATATCTTTCTCTATCAACTCCGTTGACAGCTCCTCGTAGGAATTCTTTTCAAGGATTTCATAGTTCAATTGATTCTCTAAATAATGTTTGAAGTCTTCCGAAAGGAAACTCTCATCTTCATCCAAAACTCCCACCTTAATTTTGGATAAGGTTTGATCCGCTGATAAATTACCGATGGCATAAAATATAAAGCAAAGGATGGCACCGCTGAGAACTGCCAAAACGATTGCTATATAATTCTTTTTTAGATTGGTTTTCATTAATTGCCATATATGTCTCATTGTTCCCCCTCCTTCCTACGAAATAGATAAACCCCAATAAAAATTGATAAAACAAGTATGATGCTGCTTATCAAGATAATAATATTTGCCCTATGGTAGCGTCCAAAGATGGCCAAATCAAAGGCTCCCTGTTGCACTTGATAGGTGGGCAGAAATTCGGATAATCCTTTGATATGAACTTCCTTGGAAAAGGTTCCTCCTAAAAACATCATAATCCATAAAAAGGGAAAGAGAACAACCATGGGGTTTTTCTTAATCACCAGTCCAATGACTACTCCAATGGAAATCAGAGCCATTGTTACCATGAGAAACATAAAAAATAAGTATAAATTATCTTTAAAAGTTCTAGCATAATTTGCATTAAATGCAAAGACACTGATGACCATAATTATGGAAATTTGAAGTACTACCTGAGGAACCATGCCCAGTATTTTCTGTAAAAATAAATATACTCTACTTTGTGGTGAAATAATTAATCGATTTAAGGTTTTACTCTGGCGTTCTCCTAGGAAGCAGTAGCACCCCAAGATGATGCTCATAAAAGAAATCATAGCAATCATAACAATGGCATAGTAATCAATCATGGTTCGGTTCACTCCCAAATCCTTCTGAATAAGATTCTCTTCCCAGGGGATATGCTCCAAATCCATCAATTGTTCCGGGTTTACATTCATAATTGTCATAACCGTTTGATTCATTTGTATAAAACTGTTCATTAGGGCTGATACCGCTCTGTTTTTTATATGATTTCTTCCCTCATAGATTTCTATCTTCAAGGGATCTTTGGTAAAGACTAAGACTGCTGTAATATCATCCTTACTAGCAAGGCCTCTTGCCACAGAGAGATTATTGCTTTCCTCAAAGAAAATTTTTCCCTCTTCTTCTGTGGTTTCAATGAATTTTTCAATAGCCATTCGCTGTATGGGATCCTCTGTTTCAATAATATATTGAAGCTTAATCTCTCCCACCGTTTCTTCGGCCTGATCCATAGAGCCTAAGAGGGTTCCCAGTAAAAAGACCAAGACTACAGGAAAAACAAGAAAGAAGAAAAGATTTGTTTTCTCTCTTATAAATTCTCTTGTTTCCTTGATAATGATACTAAACATGCACACTTCCCCCTATCTTAGATCATGTCCGGTTAAGGTTAAAAACATAGTGTCCAGATCCGGTTCTTCTGATTTTATACTGATGATTGAGATTCCTTGCTGGATGAACTGCTCCACAATTCTTGAAATACCATTTTCTTTCATTATAATATCAATGCGAAACATATAATCTTTCATGGAAACTGCTTTCACATCTGGCATATTCCTTAGTCGTTTCATAAAGTCCTCAGCCAAAAAGCCCATGGGTAGTTTGGCATGGATATAAACCGATTGTACATCAGTAACCAGGGACACCAACTGGTGTTTCGTACCGGAGGCAACTAATTTCCCTTTATCAATAATGGCAATGCGATTGCAAATAATCTCTACTTCATTCATATAGTGGGAGGTATAGATTACCGTTGCCCCCCTCTCCCGAAGTATTTGAATGGAATTTAAGATATGTTCTCTGGATTGGGCATCTACTCCAACGGTAGGTTCATCCATAACAATGAATTTGGGTCCATGGGCAATTCCACAGGCAATATTTAATCTTCGCTTCATTCCTCCAGACATATGCTTTGGCTTTAGGGATAAGCGATCACTCAGCCCCACGAAATCCAAAGCTTCTTTGGAAGCCTTGGTTAACTCTTTTCCTCGGAGGCCATATAAAGAAGCAAAGAATTTTACATTTTCCAAGGCAGTCAGGTGGTCATATACTGCGATATCTTGCGGTACCATTCCAATTAGCTGCTTTATCTTAACCTTATCCTTCCTTAGATCCAGTCCATCGATGATTACTTCACCCTTATCAAAATCCGTTAAGGTAGTGATTACATGAAGTGTCGTAGATTTTCCGGCTCCATTGGGTCCGATCAGTCCAAAGATTTCCCCCTCTTCAACAGAGATATTCAAATGATCAACAGCGCAAAGTTCTCCATAATATTTCGTTAGATTTTTAATTTCTACAAAGGCCATGACTTCCCCTCCAATATGTGTTTTATTCTGATTCTTTCTACATCTATCATATAAGAGATTGGAGTTTGGGGAAAGTGACGGCTGTTATAATTTGATTATGACAATTGTCATTCCTTCATTATAATCCCTATCATATCTATTAAATGAAGCATTAAGATTAGTAATGACAATCTAAACCTATAATCAGTATCAAATAATTCAATAATTATATAAAAATAGGTCAATCGAGGGGTCAATTGAGGATATAAATAAATTCGTTAAACACTTGACAATATATGGGATTCTATGTATAATTAAAAAGGAAATTAATGGTACCGTAAAAAGTAAGTCATATAACATATATAATTTTTGCTACCATTAAGATTATGAACATAACAAATAGGTTAGAAATTTATGAGAGTAACTTATATAAGGAGGTGAATCATGAAAAAAAACATATACATCATTATTATAGTGCTTTTGGTCCTTTTAGGAATAGCTGCTTTTATTATCTTCAAAAAAAGTAGCAATGAAAAAACCATCTTAAAAGAATTTTTAACACAGTACTATACAGTTGATGAAGTTGTTCCTGAAAATTTTATAACAGAAGAATATGTGGATAGGGAAATCGAACGATATGAGGATTTCTTTGAAGAAGATTCTTTAGAGAAATTTATTATGTCCCGTACCATCCTATGGAACAAGCAATATTCTAGTGATAACCAATGTACCATATCGGTAGAAAAAATCAAAATCACCACAGAAGAATCGAGCAAGACCAAGAAAAAATTTGATTACAAAGTGGATTTGAAACTTCTAGGGGATAATATCGATCATTCGGCTTCTGCTAAGGGTGAGGTTTATATGGAGAAGTTGGATGGTAAACCAAGGATTACTTACTTTAATTGCACTCAGTTAGCCGAACCGAATTAATTATAGTTAAACAAATTTGAAAAACAGATTAATATTTATATCACAGTATACTACTTGGAAAATCTTATAAGGAAATTTTCCAAGTAGTTATTTCTTTATTGGAATTTTTTGATTTTTTTCTATCTTTTTTATCTAAATCTTTGATTCTAATCTTTGTTTCTTTGTTCCTAATCTTAGTTTCTATCTTTGTTTCTATCTTTGCTCCTATCTTTTGTCTAGTCTTTTGTCTAAATCTTTGTTTCATCCTTTTCTTAACCTTTTTTCGTATTGAACTTACACTTTTTGTAATTCCTCATTCATCTTTAATTTATTGGAATCTGCATTTGAATCTGCAAAAAAATGGCTGGTCCCATAGTAACGGATCATACCCATCCATATCTGATGATATAACCTCGTCAAAACTACCCGATTGGAGACACTTTCGCTTACTTACGTTACTTAGCAGTAGCTAAGGCTGAAAAACCAGAGATTTGGGATTCTTTGAAAACTCATTGAAAATTCATATATTTTAATTTATAATGTCTTTAACTGATGAAAGTTAGATTGAAGGAGGAATACCATGTCTACAAATGTATATGACATACTAATGGAACGTGGGTTTATCGAACAATGTACCCACGAAGATGAAGTTCGAGAATTATTGGGAAAGGAATCCGTTACCTTTTATATAGGCTTTGATGCAACTGCTGACAGCTTGACCGCCGGTCACTTTCTAACCATCATGGCGATGATGCATATGCAACGGGCTGGTCACAGACCTATTGCCCTTCTAGGCGGTGGTACAACAATGATTGGTGACCCATCAGGAAAATCCGATATGCGTACCCTAATGACCAGGGAAACCATTGACCATAATGCGGCATGTTTCCAAAAACAGTTATCCAAATTCATTGATTTTGATAATGATAAGGCTATTCTTGCAAATAATGCTGATTGGCTATTGGATTTAAACTATGTTGAATTCTTACGAGAAATCGGAATTCATTTCTCTGTAAATAAAATGCTTTCTGCTGATTGCTATAAACAAAGAATGGAAAAAGGTCTTACCTTCTTTGAATTCAACTACATGTTGATGCAGTCCTACGACTTTTGGAAATTAAATAAATTGTATAATTGTACGATGCAATTAGGCGGAAATGACCAATGGTCCAATATTATTGGTGGTGTTGAACTAATCCGTCGTAAGGAGCAAAAGCCGGCATTTGGCTTAACCTTTAAACTTCTAACCACCAGCGATGGTATTAAGATGGGTAAAACTATGAAGGGTGCTGTTTGGCTAGATCCAAACAAGACAAGCCCTTATGAATTCTATCAATACTGGAGAAATATTGAGGACGTTAAAGTTGAAGAATGTCTTGCTCTTCTAACCTTCTTACCCATGGATGAAGTAAGAAGATTGGGTGCCCTAGAAGGTGCTGAAATCAACCATGCCAAGGAAGTATTAGCCTTTGAAATCACAAAGATTGTTCATGGGGAAGAAGAAGCGATCAAAGCACAGGAAGCCGCAAGAGCTCTCTTTCGCACAGGGGGAATTTCCGACGATATGCCTACAACCTCCTACCCTGCAAGCCGTTTTGCTGAGGGAATTGATTTAATCACCATGATGTGTGATTCCAAATTAGCATCTTCCCGTTCCGATGCCAGAAGAACCATCCAACAAGGTGGTGTTTCGGTAAATGATGTGAAAATCACCGAATTTGATAAGGTATTTACTGATAAAGATTTTGATGAAAATGGTGCTATCTTGGTTCGAAAAGGCAAAAAAGTATACCATAGATTTATTGCAGAATAGTAATAGATATTATGAAATCGAAATCCATGCTATAAGTATAAACAATACTGTTTCAATTATAAATGAATGGAGTTGATATTATGCCTTGGTGTCCAAACTGTCAAAGAGAGCATAAACAAGCTGTCACCTGTCCCGACTGTGATACAAAATTGATTGAAAACCTTTCTGAGGAAGAAGGTTATCTTCCCTTCTTTCAGGCTGAAAACAAAGTAATTGCTGATAAGCTGGTGAATTATTATAAATATTCCGGCTTAGAATCAAAGGTAGATTTTGATGAGGAAAATGAGGTCTATATTGTATCCGTTCCATCCGACCAATATAAGAATGCCAAAAAACTTTACCAAGCTTTCTACTTCGTAGAACTTAGCAAGGCAGACCGAAAAGAGAAAATGACTACCTCAACCGAACTTAATGAAGATATGACTGAAAACAATGAATATCCTATGGAATCTTCCGAAGATGATAGGTATATCGATAGCTTTGTAGATGCTTCCATGGGCGACATCTCAGATTCCGAAACAGAAGGAAAAGAAGAAGAACTGGAAGCTCTTGAAACTTTCGAAGATGAAGAAGAAATCCAGCCCAAGTCAACGGAATATATCATGAAAGCAGATCAATACAAAGACTTAACTTCAACGGTATTTACCTTTGTATTATTCGGTGTCGCCGGACTGATTGTGGTATTCTTAAATATTGCAGGTATTATTAACATCTTAAATGGTTGGTTTGCTGAGATTATACTTGGCGCTTTATGCCTATTCTTCCTCTATATAGGCTTTAGCACTCATAAGAAAGCAAAGAAAGTAAAGGAAGAAATTGCAGCGGAAAACAAAAGGACAGAAGAAATTAACCAATGGTTAAAGGAAAATATTACAGAAGAATTCTTCAAAATTCATAAAAATGATTCTATCTCCGAAGAATTAAACTATATTCGAAATACAGAACTTATTCATGAAATGTTGGTAAAGGAATTCGGCGAACAAAATCCAGCATATCTGGATCGCCTCATTGAAGAATATTACAGCAATACCTTTGATCAATAAAATTAGACATTAAAGCAAGCAATGATATCGACTTCCATAAACATTCAAATGCTACAAGATTTCATTAAAAATGATATTTCATTCTAAATAATATAATTCGAAATAAAAAAGCAGGAGCAATTTATATGAAATGACCCCTAAAGCTAGAGATTGTTAGGTTCTACTTTAGAGGTCAGTTCACTAAGTTGTATCCTGCTCTTTTTATTCTACTAGCTCATATATTCTACTAATTTTATTCTATAAAAATTATATTTAATCATAAACATGATTACATTGACAAGGTTGA
>JGI24707J26582_10001601_pt1 | contig 17686 bp, 15 predicted proteins | sample BioPla1DNA1_FD_26582 | JGI IMG/M metagenome (IMG submission 26582)
CCAAATCTATTCAGTCCAATTAAGATCAACTCCGTTTTGGCTAGAAATCGAATTGTGGCTGCACCTACCGGCGATGAATTTGAAGAGAAAGCGCTGGGCGGGGCAGGCATTGNTATCTGTGGCCATACTGTGGTTGAGACTGGCCGTTCCAGCTTCGCCAGCGGAGATGAACCATATATATTCGCAAAGTATTCTGTGGAGGAAGCCCAATCACGCATTAGAAAGACTCATCAGGCAGGAGCCAAAGCATCCATCGAACTTTTCCACGGCGGTCAGTTTGCGAGAGTGAAAGACTTCGCCCGGGGCCCAGTAGGTTTTGTCCGCGATGATGGAGTTGAGGTAAAGGCCATGACCCCTGAGGATATGGATTACGTGGCCAACTGCTTCGCTCAAGCGGCAAAAGANNCCAAAGACTTAGGCTTTGACATGGTCTTTTTGCATTTTGGCCATGGTTGGCTGCCCGCTCAGTTTTTGTCGCCCCTTTTCAATAAGCGCACAGATGAATACGGCGGCTCCTTTGAAAACCGGGNCAAATTCCCCAAAATGATTTTGGAGAGAGTGCGTCAGGCGGTAGGTCCGAACTTTCCCGTTGACATGCGGATCAGCGCAGTTGAATGGATGCCCGGTTCTATAGACTTCGAAGACACCTTGAGATTTATCAAACTAGTGGAGCCACTAATCGACACGGTACAGATTTCCGCCGGTTTAGACCTAGTGCATGAAGCCAATGTGCATATGGTAACCACCAACTTCTCTGAACATATGCCTAACGCCAAGTACGCTGAGGTTGTAAAGGAAAACGTCAATATTCCCGTTTCCGTTGTGGGAGCAGTGATGAACCCCGCCCAGGCCGAGGAGCTGATTGCCTCAGGCACCGTTGATATGGTAGCTTTCGGGCGGTCGTTTTTTGCCGATCCAGACTGGCCAAACAAAGCCAAAGAAGGTAGGCCAGAAGATATAGTTCCTTGCATTCGCTGCCTGTACTGTTACCACATTTCCACCAACCGCAGGAACGTTGGTTGTTCTGTGAACCCCAGGTACAGAAATGAATCCTTCGTGGCAAAAGAAGTGGAGCCTGCCAAACACAGCAAGAAAGTTGTTGTCATTGGCGGGGGACCGGCCGGGATTAACGCTGCCCTAGCCGCTGCGAAGCGGGGACACAAGGTTACTCTCTTGGAACAAAGGGATGAACTGGGTGGAGCCTTGAGTTTTATTGCTCAAGAACACTACAAGGAAGATATCCGCCTCTATCTGCAGTATCTATTGACCCAAGTGGAGAAACATCCCATTGAGGTCAGGTTGAATACAACAGCCACCAGGGAAATGGTGGCAGAAATGGAGCCCGATGCCATCTTTGTGGCAGTGGGAGCGAACCCGGTTCAGCCGCCAATTCCCGGGATTGATGGTGATAATGTCATGGGTTTCTATGAGGCCTTAACCAATCGCTCTGCCATCGGTGAAAACGTNGTGATTATCGGCGGCGGAACAATTGGGGCAGAAATAGGTTTGGAACTTGCTGAACTCCATGGGAAGAATGTTACCATTGTAGAGCTGACCGATACAATCGCGGCCCAAGGAAACATGCTCTACCGAATTGCTCTCCGGCAGAAAATGGAGGCAGTTCCCACTCTCCGGTGGCTTTTGGAAACCTCTTGTCAAGAGATTCGGGCAGACGGCGTGGTCGTTGCTGACAAGGATGGAGAAATAGAGTTTATTACTGCTGATACAGTTATATTAGCTACTGGGGTTGCGGCCAAGCGGGAGCTTGCCGAGAGCTTTTATGGAATTACGCCAGATACTTTCACCATCGGCGACTGCGAGAAGCCCCGTAAAATAATGGAAGCAGTCTTTGAGGGTTATACCATTGCTGCTCGGATTTAAGGAAGAAGGAGAGAATAAGGTGAGTGGNTTACGACATGATTTTCTCTGGGGTGGTGCTGTAGCAGCGAACCAGTGTGAAGGGGCCTATCTAGAGGATGGCAAAGGACTGAGCACTGCCGATGTGTTCACCGCAGGTGCAGTAGATCGCCCCCGGGAGTTCACTCCCACTGGTGTAGTGGAAGGCAAATATTATCCATCCCATGACGCTATAGATTTTTACCATCGTTATAAAGAAGATNTTGCCCTTTTTGCGGAAATGAGTTTCAAGTGTTTCCGAACCTCAATAAATTGGGCGCGGATTTTTCCCCAGGGAGATGAAACAGAGCCCAATGAAGCGGGGCTGCAGTTTTATGATGATTTGTTCGATGAGCTTTTGAGCTACGGCATTGAGCCTGTCATTACACTGTCCCACTATGAGACNCCCCTCGGGTTAGTGCAAAAGTATGGCTCTTGGCGGAGCCGCGAACTCATTGATTTGTTCCTACGTTACTGCGAAACAGTCTTCACCCGTTACCGGAACAAAGTGAAATACTGGCTCACCTTCAACGAGATTAATGCCATCATTCTGCACCCGACCATGGCTGCCGGTATAGAGGTCGGGACGGACGAACATTTTGCGAGCGTCGTTTACCAGGCAGCCCATCATCAATTGGTGGCCAGCGCCAAGGCAGTCATACTAGCCCGTTCCATTAATCCTGATTTCCAAGTGGGCATGATGATGCTCTATCCTACGTTTTATGGGGAAACGTGCAAACCAGAGGATCAGCTGGCGGTCATGCGAGCACTGGATGACCACTACTTCTTTTCAGATGTGCAGGTGCGCGGTAGGTACTCTAATAAGGCCCAGAAATTCTTAGAAGCAAACGGTGTCTCCCTGCAGATGGAGCCAGGGGATGAAGAGGCGCTCGCAGAGGGCACAGTTGATTTTATTGGCTTGAGCTATTATAACAGTAATGTCGCTTCTACCCGCCCCGACGTAACCTTTACGGGCGGTAACATGTTGAACGCAGTGAAAAACCCCTATCTTACCGAGAGTGCTTGGGGCTGGGCCATTGATCCCATTGGTCTCCGCATTGCCATGAACAACCTCTATGATCGCTATCAAATACCCTTGTTTGTAGTGGAAAATGGTCTTGGGGCAGAGGATCAGGTGGACGGCGGCCGTATTCGGGATGAATATCGGATCGAATACTTGCGCCAGCATATTCGGGCCCTAAAGCAGGCCGTGATCGAGGACGGTGTTGACTGTCTAGGTTATACGGCCTGGGGCTGCATTGATTTGGTGAGTGCGGGTACCGGTGAGATGAAAAAACGATACGGTTTCATCTACGTGGATCGAGACAACGAGGGACGGGGTAGTCTGGCTCGACTGCGCAAGGACTCCTTCTACTGGTACAAGAGAGTTATAGAGTCTAACGGAGAGGAGCTGTAGAGCGCCATGTACAGCAAAACCGTGGTGGTAGTAAACAAAAAGGGCTTGCACGCAAGACCAGCGTCGAATTTTGTCACTAAAGCCCAAGGATATAAATCAACCGTTACCATCAGAAAAACAGAGGCAGATAATGGTCAACAAATAGATGCCAAGTCCATTATGCAGGTTCTGGCTGCAGGTATAACCGCCGGCACTGAAATAGAGGTTAGTGCAGAAGGAGAAGACGCACGGGAAGCGGTAGAGGACTTGGTTGAGCTTCTGGCCAATAACCTAGATTAGTAAATTGATTGAGTCCCCAGTGGGAGAGCAGCTCCCCTGGGGTTTTTTCTAGCATAGACCGGGTATCTGCTTTGGTGATGCTTCTCAATGCCACATGGGGTGCCCATTGGCTTAAACAGGGACTAGATGTAGAAGGGAGCTGAACGCCGAGCGTCAGCTCTTTCTTGTCACTTAGCTAATATTGCTTGGTGTCTGCAGGCTAACGCCAGTGCATAGGGAAGTAAATGGCAGAAGATCTCTCAATCAGTATTAGCTGATTGTCCTCCGTGGAAAGGGATGATAGTATGCGTGAGCGGCAGATGCAGCGGAAGATAGGTCTCTTTGATGCTGTTTTCTTGGGTTTGGGTGCAATATTAGGTGCAGGCGTATTTGTGGTCACAGGCGTTGCTGCCGAAGTGGCAGGACCGGCCATGTTGGTCTCTTTTCTTGCGGCAGGTTTGGTTGCCCTTTTCAACTCCCTCAGTGTAGCTCAGCTTGCCAAAGTTTATCCTGTCAGCGGTGGAACTTACGTGTATGCAGGCAGACAACTCCATCCCGTGGCAGGATTTACAGCCGGTTGGATGTTTTTAACGAGTAAGCTTGCCGGGGCTTCGGCGGTGGCCTTGAGCTTTGCTTCCTATGCGCAGGTACTCCTGCCGTCCATCTCACTGCTGCCAACTGCGGTAGGGGTAATTGTGGTTCTTACCCTTTTGAATCTGCTGGGAGTCAAAAAGACAAGCAGAGTTAACGTGGCAGTGGTACTTTTCACCTTATCCGCACTGCTTCTATTCGGGCTGGTGGGACTACCCCGGGTTAGTGTGACCAACTTCAAACCATTTGCTCCCGCCGGTTTGACAGGAATTCTGCAGGCAGCGGCGCTGCTCTTTTTTGCCTATACGGGGTATGCTCGCATTGCCACTTTGGGAGAAGAAGTAACCAATCCCACGCTGAATATTCCCAGGGCAATACTTATCGCCTTAGGTGGCTCATCACTCCTTTATCTACTCGTGTCCTACGTCCTGTTAGGAACGCTCCCAGCTGCTAGTCTGGCCACCGGCTCTCCGCTGGAGACTGCGGCGGGGCAGTGGGAAGTTGCTTGGCTGGAGATGCTGGTGGCGGTGGGGGCAGTAACAGCTATGCTCAGCGTTCTTTTGGGGCAGCTGCTGGGAATCAGCCGGATGTTTTTGGCCATGGCCCGCAGCGGTGATTTACCTGAACCCTTGAGTAGGATTTCGGCGCAGGGAGATGTCCCCCATATCTCCCTTCTGCTAACTGCGGGCATTGTGGTCTTATTGGTGCTGCTCGCAGATTTTGTCAGCATAATCTCCATGGCCTCCTTCGCCATCTTAGTCTATTACACCCTGGCCAATGCATCGGCCCTCACCCTGGGGCCGGAACAGCGGATCTTCCCCAAGCTGATCAGCTGGTTCGGCCTTCTGACCTGTGGTATTCTGGCACTCTCCTTAAATAGAACCACGATTATTACAGGTTTAGTCGTCTTGGCCGTTGGTCTTGCCTATTACTTCGTGGTCCATGGTGTTGGAGGGAAGGATGAAGCAGCCAACCAAACCCTTTAGCGGTTATTTGCCAGAAATAGGCAGGCTTGGTTGGGCATAGGTAGAATAATCGGTACAGTGGTTCAGCGTGGAAGGGGAGGTAGGGAATGGTTCGAGTGGAAGCACTGGAAAAAGCATACCCGGGCCGGAAAGGGGAACCCCCGGTGAAGGCTGTCAACAACATCAGCTTTAGCGTTGGGGAAGGTTCTTTAGTGGGCCTTTTGGGACCGAACGGGGCGGGCAAAACCACAACAGTCAAAATGCTATGCGGTTTAGTCAAACCCGATAGCGGCCGGATTTTTATCAACGGCAAAGAATTGACCAAACGCCGTATTCCCGCCTTGGCGGAAGTGAGCGCTGTGTTAGAGGGCAACCGCAACGTTTATTGGCGGCTCACTGCCAGGGAAAACTTAGAGTTTTTTGCTGCCCTCAAGGGGCTTAATCCAGCAGCTTTACGGAGCGAAATTGACTATTACCTCGAGTTTTTCCAGTTGGTTGAGAAGTCAGATGTGGAAGCACGGAAACTGTCCCGGGGGATGCAGCAGAAACTGGCCATTGCGGCGGCGCTCATTGCCAACAGCAAAGTTGTTCTGTTGGACGAACCCACTTTGGGTTTGGATGTCCAGGCGTCCTATGAGATCCGTCAGCTTTTNAAGAAGATTGTGGAGGAGCAGGGGCGCACCGTGATTCTGACTACCCACGATATGAATGTGGTGCAGGACACCTGTGAGCGGGTGATCATCATTAATCAGGGCAAGATTGTGGCCGATGACAGCGTTCACAACCTCTTGGATTTGTTCAGGATGAAAGTGTATAAGATTGTAATCCAAGGGGAGCTAAACGCAGAGCAGCGCCAAGCCCTTGGAGCAATGGAAGAAGTGGTGATTGAGGAGGAATCGCCCCAGCGCACTGTTATCAGCGTCCGGTTGGAAGGATCCCAGATTCTATACGACGTAATCGGCATTCTAGGTTCGTACAACTCCGTTTTGGAATCCATTGACCAGGAGCAGAACAACTTCGAGCGGGTATTNTTAGAAATCCTGAAGGGGGGAGTGGAGAGTGCCTAAGCTGATTTTGTTTGCAGCCTTTTTCAAGAAGGAGTTTATCCTCTTTAGGCGCTATTTAGTCAACTCCCTCGGGGGTATGCTTACCATTTACATCGTCTTCCTGCTGCTTTTTGGCGGNTACCGGGGTTTTGCCAGCATGGCCGGAGCGGTGGGCGGCAGCGGGATTGAAAACCTGGTTGTTGGTTATGTCCTCTGGTTTTTCATGCTCACTACCTACCAAGATGTGTTCCACACCATACTGCTGGAAGCTAGACAGGGGACACTTGAACAGCTGTATATGTCCGTCCATGGCTTTGGCTGGGTGATGGGTGCAAAAGCGGCGGCAGGGTTTGTTGTCAACCTCATTTTCGTTGTGGTACTCCTCATTGCAGCCATGCTCACCAGTGGGGTAACTCTCCGTTTGGATGTGCTTTCACTGTTTCCCGTTTTGCTTGGCACGCTGCTCGGTGTTCTGGGTGTTGGTTTTGCCATTGGCGGAGTTACTCTNATCCTGAAGAGGATTGAGAGCTACACGCAAATGGTCCAGTTCCTGCTGATCGGCCTGATCGCTGTGCCAGCAGAGCGGTTTGTGGTGTTCCGCCTTTTGCCCGGCAGTTACGGCGCCGTACTCATTCGGGAGATCATGGTGAATGGGAAGAACTTGCTGGAACTTGGCGTGGGGAACGTGCTCGTGATGTATCTGATTGGTTTTGCCCATCTCTTTTTGGGTTACGCTTTCTATAAGGTATGTGAGAGAAAGGCCATGATCCAGGGCACTTTAGGCCATTACTAGGCTGAACTTGCTTTCTCCAAATTGGGGCAGCATACGTCGTCGGGAAGGAGAAAGGGATGGATAGGGTAATAGTCCTTTATAGTTCTAAATACGGTGCCACCCGGAAGTATGCCCGGTGGCTGGCGGAGGAGTTGGAATGCAGGGCCGTTGAGACTAAAAAGGCCTCCCTGGAGCAGGTGAGGGAGCACGATACGATCATCCTCGGCGGTGGGGTCTACGCCTCGGGGATCGCCGGCATTCGTTTCCTGAAAAGGAATTACCCGCACTTGCGGGAGAAAAAGATTATCGTCTTTGCGGTGGGTGCTTCCCCCCACGAGGAAAACGCCATTTCTGCGCTGAGGGAGCGAAACTTAAAAGGCCCCTTAAGCGGCCTACCCCTCTGCTACTGCCGGGGAGCTCTGGATGAAGGGGCCATGACTTGGTTGGATAGGACCTTGTGCAAAATGCTGAAGAAGATGGCAGCCAAAAAGGATCCAGCCATTTATGAACCCTGGGAGAGGGCACTTGTGGAAGCTGGACCCAGCCATGATTGGACGGAACGGGAGCAGATTCAGCCCATTTTAGACCATCTTAGGGCTTAGGGCAATTCTCTACCTAGACGGTAAGTACGATAACGTCCCCGGCCGGATCTTCCACAGAGATTCTTCCGTCCGTATTGTTTACAACTATACCAATAGCCTCGAGATTTGCTGTGACAGTCTGGAGGCTTTTTTCATCCGGAAAGACCAGAGTGAAAAAGTCTAGACCTGCGCTGTTCTTGGGCGGCCGCGGTGCACCTACCCCATGCCAGGTGTTGAGGGCCACATGGTGATGGTATTTGTTCGTGGATAGGAAAAGAGCACTTCCCCTGAAGCGGGATACTACCTCAAAGCCCAAGCCTTGGGTGTAGAAAACCTCCGATTCCCCCAGTTGGGATACGTGGAGATGGATATGGCCAATAATGGTGTCAGGGGGCATACCATTCCACCGCTGCATCGCTTCACTGGCTGAAGTGAGCAGATCATCGAAGTCCAGGGGCTTGGTATCCATGCTTACACCTTGGGTGCTCCAAGCCCAGGTGGAGGGATCGGTGTCGGCGTAGATCTCGATACCGTTGCCATCGGGATCTTCGAAATAGACCGCTTCGCTGACCAGATGATCGGAAGCGCCAAACCTAATCCCCTGTTCCTGGAGATGCATAACCAACAGGGCAAGATCGGACCGCTTAGGCAGCAGGAGGGCAAAATGGTAAAGCCCGGTAGTTCTGTTTTGCTTGGGGATGACGTTGGCGGGCTGTACCAGAGAAATGAGTTCGGTCTTACCGTCNGCCGTGAATTTGGCAGAGTGTGCGTCCTGCTCTAGGATCTGAAAACCTAGGCTGTTTTTATAAAACCGGATTGACCTTTCGAGATCCTCCGTCTTGAGCTGTACGTTCTTCACATACGTGGCCGGTGCGTCGTGGTATCTCATAAAGATCCCCCTTTTTTTGTTGTGGTTTTCCTGTTCCAGATCCAAAACCTAACTCCTGCCCATGGTGTGGAAAATGTTGGTTTTGGCGCCGCCGTAATACTCTTTCTTATTCCGGATTGGCAGGATATGGTGGGGCAAGGGAGAACATTTGCCCGAGGGGAACTGGGATTTAACCTAGTGAAAGGTGGTCAACCGTGAATATAGTTATTGTTGGCGCTGGTGAATTTGGTTCTACACTGGCCGAAACCCTGGCAGGTGAGGACAACAACATTAAGGTAGTGGATATGAACGACAGCCGGCTTGCGCGCCTGGCAGGACGCGTCGATGTTCTGACCATCCTGGGCAACGGGGTGCAGCTCGGATTGCTCGAGACCCTAGACATGAAGACGACCGATTTGGTGGTTGCTACTACAACCGATGACGAAACCAATGTTGTTATCTGTCACATGGCGAAACGCCTTGGTTGTCCGAGGGTTGCGGCCCGAGTGCGCAGTCCTGAGTACGCTGACCAGATTGGCTTTTTCAAAGATCAGTTTGAAATTGATTTCATAGCCAACCCCGAGTTGGATACCGCCCTGGACATCTCCCGCTATGTTCTCCGGGGCTACGCCGCCCATATGCAGTCTTTTGCTCAAGGTAGAGTAAGTCTTTTTGATGTCCAAGTCAGCGCCCTGCCCCACCTGATAGGCAAGCGCTTAGCTGAAGTTGATTTCTTCCACGGTATGCTAGTTGTAGCGATTTACCGAGACGGAGAGGTAATCGTTCCCTCCGGTACCACGGAGCTTAGACTGCAGGATGTACTTTATTTGATGGGTAAGCGGGAAACACTGACCAGTTTCGCCCGAGAACTGCCTAATGTGGGTGAACGCCATGTCACGCGGAAAGTGATGATCCTCGGTGGAGGCACAACAGGTTATTATTTGGCCCAGCGGCTCCTGGTCAACGGTTTGGCGGTGAAAATCGTGGAGCGGAGTGAAGAACGCTGCAATTATTTGGTAAGCCGCCTCAAGGGAGCCCTTGTCCTGTGTGGCGACTGTACAGATTTGGAACTACTTCAGGATGAGAACCTTGGTGAGATGGATGCAATCATTTCTCTGACGGGGAATGATGAGGAGAATATAATGCTTTCCCTCTTAGCGAAACAGCATGGGGTGCCCAAGGTAGTGGCAAAGGTGGGCCGCTCGAACTTTGTCCCGCTGGTAGAGCAGCTAGGTATAGATAGGGCGGTAAACCCGGTTCTGATTTCGGCAGGGGAGGTAACCCGCTTTATCCAAGGCGGTGCCATAGCCTCTTTGTCTTTGATGTTTGGCGGCCAGGCAGAAGCGGTGGAGATCATTGTGCCTGAGGGGGCGGCAATAATTGGACGGCCGCTGGCCGAAGCAAAGATCCCCCAAGGCATGATCGTGGGAGCTATTGTCCGCAACCAGCAGGTACTAATTCCCTCCGGCAGGTCAGTTATTGAAACGGGCGATCGGGTTATCGTTTTTTGCCTGCGGAACGAAATACCAGCGCTGCAGAAGTTTTTTTATACGAAGAAAAGGGGGTTTCTCTATGAACTTTGGCATGGTGGCAAGGGTCATCGGAAGCCTCCTACTACTTGAGGCTGCTATTCTTACAATCCCTTTGGGGGTTTCTATCTATTTTCAGGAACAGGCCGGGATTTGGGGGCTGGCCCTATCCATGGGCATTGCAGCTTTCGTAGGCGTTGTATTGGTCAGCCTCAGGGGAACGTCTTCCCGTTTGAAAAACCGTGAAGCTATTCTGATCGTGACCTTAGGCTGGTTTTTCACTTCCCTTTTCGCTGCCCTACCCTTTATATTTTCCGGCAGTCTTACTAGCACAGCAGATGCTTTTTTTGAAGCGGTTTCAGGCCTAACTACAACCGGGGCAACGGTAATCAGTGATGTGGAAGTGCTGCCTAAGGGGATTTTGTTTTGGCGGTCCTTTCTCCATTGGGTAGGGGGCATGGGCATCCTGGTCTTGACCCTGGCCATTCTACCCTCCTTGGGCGTGGGAGGTGTTCAGATCTTTCGGATGGAGAGTTCAGGCCCAACGCCCAGCAAGTTCACGCCGCGTATTGCAGCCACCACCAAGATTCTGTACACAATCTACCTGTCCTTGACAGCAGTTCAGGTCCTGGTATATCGTTTCGCTGGTTTGGACTTGCTCGACAGTTTTATTGTTGCCTTTGGTTCGGTTGGTACAGGGGGCCTGTCACCATACAATGATGGTTTTGTCCGCCACAGCGGGAATGTCTTGCTGCTGGTTTCCGTAGGAGTAGCCATGATCATTTCTGGGGTGAACTTCTCCCTCTACTACGATCTGGGGAAGAGGCGCTTTAGGCAGGTGCTCCGTGATTCCGAGCTGAGACTGTTTTTGGCGATTATTGCCACCAGTGTACTCCTCCTTACCTGGAATCTACTTGGTAATGTGTATGACACACTAGCTGAGTCAGCGAAGATGGCGTTCTTTCACGTCAGTTCCGTAATTACTACCACAGGTTACGCAGCAGCCGATTACGATCTCTGGCCGGCCTTTGGTAAAGGTATCTTATTCGTCCTGATGTTTGTAGGTGGAAGCGCTGGGTCTACCGCCGGTGGTGTTAAGGTGATCAGGCTTTTGGTGGCAGGGAAATTGGTTAGGCGAGAACTGGATCGACTACTGCATCCCAAGGCTGCCAGTCCAATTACTATTAACGGTAGGGTCTTGCCGGCGGAGGAGGTCAAGGGGGCAGTGAGCTTCTGCCTTCTCTATTTTTTCGTCTTTATTCTCGGCTCGCTGCTTATTAGTCTAGACAACATTGACTTGTTCAGTGCGGTAAGCGCTACAGCTGCCGCACTTGGCAATATCGGTCCCGGCTTTGGCGCGGTGGGTCCAATGCAGACATATGCTTTTTTTAGTCCGTTCAGCAAGATTCTTCTGTCGTTTTTTATGCTCTTAGGGCGGCTGGAGTTTTTTGCGTTCCTGATCCTTTTCTCGCCTAGGTTCTGGCGGGAGTAGAAACTAAACATTGTTGTACCGCAAATAGGAGTGTTTTTTTGCCAAATGGGTGAATCTGGGTGTTAAAGGGAGGAGTGCCCATGAATCTTTCAATCAGACCGCTGACTAATCAGTTTCATCCGGCTTATCTTCGGTTTTTTGATGAGCGGGCGTTTTCTGATGGCAGCCCCAACGGACCCTGTTACTGCACCTCGCCCAGTATGGATGAGGCAAGTATTAGGCAGATGGTGAGTGAATTCGGGAGTGACACTAAGGGCACGCTCCGCAGATACGCGGTGGACTTGCTGGCTGCGGACAAGATCCACGGCTATTTGGCCTTTGAGGGTGATGAGCCAATTGGCTGGTGTAACGCAGGTGACTTGGATCTATACGCTAATGTGGGCTTCGGGGCGGAAATGACCGAGTTTATTAAGGCTAACGCCTGCGGCAAAACAATGTCAGTGGTTTGCTTTGCCATTGCACCGGGGTATCGTGGCAAAGGTATCGCTGCGGCACTACTTAACCGGGTGATTACAGATGCCCGTGAGAAAGGCTTCCACGCGGTGGAAGGCTATCCACAGATGTCTGACGGAAGATCTGACCTTGATTACAACGGGCCTATTCATCTGTTTAGAAAACTGGGGTTTGAAGAGATTGCCCAGAAAGGAAACAGGCTGATTATGCGGAAGGAGCTGTGAACGGCAGCTAGCCTGGGACAAGTTGGCTCTAGACTGGTTGAGGCAGTGGGCAATGGGGAAATATGGAGTTCTATCAAGCCTCTGCTTGGAACTGGGTGTTCATAAATTGGAAGAGTGCCTGGACAAGGCTGCCTTCTTTTTTAGGAGATGAATTTGTATTGGAGTTTATACGGTTTGAGGATACTATGCTGGATGCGGCGGCAGAGCTTCTCTGCGAGAATTACAGCAGTTTACGCGCAAGGGGCTTGGCGCTCCTGCCCAAAAGTTTTGAGCAGCTTGATAACGCTCGCAAGGCCCTAAAACGGATTATTACACAATCCAAAGCGATGGGACTAGCTGCTGTGGAAAAGGGGCAGCTGCGCGCCTTTCTGATTGGGACACCTGCTGTTAACCCTATCCGCGGCCGCCATGTGTGGATTTATCCGGCTGGTTTAGGTATAGATCCTACCTGTTCCCTAGAGCTCTTGCGGGAACTTTACGCTAGGCTGGGAGAGGTTTGGGTCAGAAACGGCTTTTTCGATCACTTTATTCTCGCCCTGAATAACCCCAAATGGTTAGAGCCGTGGCTTAGACTTGGCTTTGCCTATGAGCAGGCCCATGCCCTTTTGGATCTGGACCAGTTCCCCTTTGACAGCCTATCCCCTAACCCAGAAATCACTGTGCGGAGGGCAACCGAGGCTGATCGGGAGACTGTTCAGTCCTTTTACAACATCATCCCCCGCCAGCACGCTGCCCCGCCCGTCTGGGGAGTGGCTCTACCGGAAGACCTTCCCGAGATTTATGAGGGGTACGGGGAGCTGCTCGATGAAGAAGGTACAACCCTTTGGCTTGCCTACTGGCGCGGACGCCCCGTGGGTTTGCATGCGTATCGGACTTTATTGGATGGAGTGGATTTTCTAGCCCCTGCCGGGGCACTGCGGCTCACGGTAGCCAGCACAGTCCCAGAGGCCAGGGGCCAGGGAGTATCCAGTACTCTTCTTGCGGTAGCTCTCCAGGATGCCTACGCTCGTGGTTACCGTGTATGTGAAACGGATTGTCGCATCACCAATCTCCTTTCTTCTAGGCACTGGGAGGGTAAGGGGTTCAAGGAAGTGGCCAAGCGGCTGGTACGGAAAGTGGACCAGAGAATCGTCTGGGCCGATGGATACAATGAACTACCATAAGGTTTAGTCAGGAGTATTCTATGCACGAAAACCAGTTAGATATAAACATCGACCTTGTTAGAACAATAATCAACAAACAGTTTCCCGAATACGGAGATCTGCCCCTAACGCCGGTTAATTCCACTGGCACGGTTAACGTAATCTACAGGCTGGGCAGTGAACTTACTGTGCGCATGCCCAGACTGTCCAAGTGGTCTAAGGACATTGAAAAAGAAACAACTTGGCTGCCGAGGTTATCGCCCCATTTGTCACTAGAGATCCCAGAGCCTGTTGCGGTGGGACAGGCTACCAAGATCTATCCATCCATTTGGGCCATTTACCGCTGGATCAGCGGCGAAGTGTACAGCGATCAGTCTGTATCCGATGAAAAGGAAGCTGCGAAGCAGCTCGCTGCCTTTGTCAATGAGTTCCATAGTATTGAAGTGCCAAGTGATGCTCCTAAGGCTGGGCGCCGCCCCTTGGCTGAACTATGCGAGATTACAGAGAGGGCGGTTAGGGAGGCAGATGATCTCCTGGATGTGGAGCGGGTGCTATTGGCTTGGCGGGAGTCAGCGAAGGCGTCTCCCTGGGATGGCATCCCCGTTTGGATCCACGCCGATCTCCTGCGGCCCAATCTCCTGGTGGAAGCGGGAAGGCTAAAAGCAGTGATTGATTTCGGCAGCTGCGGGATTGGAGATCCTTGTTTCGACCTAGTTCCGGCTTGGAGCGTGTTTGGGGCAGAGGGTAGGCAGGTGTTTCAGAGCACCATCACCGCTGATCCGGACACTTGGCTGCGGGCCCGTGCCTACGCTCTCCATCAAGCTGCCTTGATCGTTCCTTATTACCGTGAAACCAACCCCGGTTTTGTGGACCTAGCCCTGCGGACGATTGAGCAAGTGCTGTTGGATATGGAATAAAAAAAGAAGCCCCGCTGGCGCGGGGCTTTGGGCGTTTTTGTGTTGACAGCAGTCAGCGAAAAGCCCAAACGGGGCGCGGTTGGAGTTCGGTCAGTTCACCGCTGCTTTTGGCGGGGAATCCTTCTAGAATCTGGTTGTCCGGGAAAACGCTGCGCTGTTTCACGAGACTGCCCGCCTTAACCAGTGTGTTTTTTCCTAGAGTGCTGTAATCGCAGACGATTGCCCCCGCTTCAATCACGCTGTTGGCGCCAATTGTGGTACCGTGGATCATGCAGCAAGGCCCGATTGTTACGTTGTCGTGGATGTTCAGTTCGTTGTCTGGCAGTAGGTGAAGTACGGTGTTTTCTAGGATATGTACGTTATTGCCGATTCTCACAGGGCCGTGGGAATCCCCGATTATTTTCACGCCCGCTCCGATTACACAGTTTTCACCGATAACCACATCTCCGGTGATTTCCGCGCTGGGGAAAACAACGGTGGAAGCGGAGACAGACGGGAACTTGCCGTTGTACTCATAGAGGTTTTGCATACCGTCACCTTCCTTACCCTCACTTTTGCTAATGTGTTCCACAGGTGTGCCTAGAGATGTATCATTTCCACGCAGGCTGGCGATGCGCTCTCTGTCTTGGGATGTTAATCTGCGAATAACGCGGCCGGGCCGTCCCACAACGACCGATTCAGAGGGAATGACCTGGCCAGCGGGGACAATGGTGCCTTCCCCGAAGATGCACCAATTACCCACCTTGGAGCCTGGTAGAAAGATTGTGCTGTTGCCGATCTCGCACAAGCTGCCTATTTCCGCCCCAATGGCGACACATCTGTGGCCGAAAATGGTTTTGCTGCCAACACTCAGTTTCTGCTCTGGCGTTCCTATTAGGACCGAGTTCTCCAGCACCCAAGTGCCATTGCCCAGGGTGATTGAGTCTTCAACTGAACGCAGAATGGAGCCTTGGGCGATGTACGCTTTGCTGCNCAGCCGTACCTGACCGATAATTCGGGCAGACCCGACGATCTTAGGTTTTGTCATACCGCACCTCCTTGTCCCTTTTTCCTGACGATTTCCAAAAATTAACTTAGGTTTATTATACCACGGGAGATGGTTCTATGCTCGCACTAGGAATTGATTTGGGCACCACCAGCATCAGTGCTGTGGTGATCAATGCTGATAGCGGACTGGTCTTGGCAGAGAAAGTTATTGCCAATGGGAGCTGGATTGCTTCCCCCAATCCTTGGGAGAGCATTCAGGACCCCATTTGGCTCCGGGATGCCTCGCTTAAGCTCCTGGACGACCTGCTTCAACGGTATCCTTCAGTGGCTGTCATCGGCCTTACCGGCCAGATGCACGGTATTCTTTACCTGGATGCGCAAGGCAACCCAGTTAGTCCCCTATACACCTGGCAGGACGGTAGGGGAGAGCTGGCTTACAATAAGCATACCAAGTGGAGCCGTCGCTTTTCGGAGTTGACGGGTTTTTCTACCGCCACTGGTTATGGTTTGGTCACTCATTTTTACAACCTCCATAACGGCCTTGTCCCCACCGAAGCAGCCCACATCTGCACCATTGGGGATTACCTTGGTCTTGTTTTGACAGGAGAGACAACGCCCACGATGCATGCTTCCAACGCGGCAAGTATAGGTGCCTTTGATCTCGTTTCCGGTTTTTTTGATCACGACGCTTTGGAAGCAAGTGGTATCGACCCAGCTATACTGCCTGAGATAACCCAAGAACCGCAAATTATCGGTAGCTTTCGGAACATTCCAGTGGCACTTGCCCTGGGAGATCACCAAGCCAGCTTTTTGGGAGCAGTGGCTGATCCGGCGGGGAGTATCCACATCAATGTGGGTACGGGTAGTCAGGTTTCGGTACTCAGTAGTACTCTGCCCAAGACGGGAGGGGACTTTGAGGTCAGACCCTTTGTGTCCGAAGACTATCTGCTCACGCAGGCAGCCCTCTGCGGCGGTCGGGCCTACGCCGTGTTAGAGGAGTTTTTCCGCAGGTATATGCTTGCAGCGGGACTGCCTGGGGAGAGTCAGTATGGGGTGATGGAAAAACTCGCGGAATGGGCTATAGCGCCGGAAAGTGAACTAAGGGTTGCTACTACCTTTTCCGGTACTCGGCGCAATCCCGACTTGCGGGGCAGCATCGAAAACATAGGTGTGGATAATTTCACCCCGGAGCATCTGATTCAAGGAGTTCTGAACGGTATTGCCCATGAACTGTACACCATGTACTTGGGGATAGCCAAGCACCTTACCCATCAGCCCAAATTCCTGGTAGGGTCCGGATCTGGGCTGCGTAAGAACAAGGTACTACAGCATCTTTTTAGCGAGAAGTTTGGCATGGAACTCCATATCCCGCCTTACAGTGAAGAGGCGGCATATGGCGTAGCTCTCTTTGCGGTGCGAGCGTTGAGTGGATTAGCTTGCGGAGGCGATGCTACAATCTAGCCTAAGAAAGACCTTGCGAAAGGGAATAGTATATGGAGTGTGAAATGATCGGCAGCGCACAGTCCGTCAGCGATGTGTTGAAAGAAGGCGTATCCCGAAACAGCTAGAGGAGTTCGAGCCTCCAGAGATATATACCTAATCCTTGGAAAGTACCGTGGCAGATATTCGCCCCATTCGAAAAGTTGAAGATCCTTATTTGTGAGAGGGGGATCGAGTCATGAAGTTTGTCTCATCCATTATAGGAGTCGCCCTTGATTGTAGGGACCCAGACGAGCTAGCTGATTTTTACGTTGAACTGCTTGGCCTGGAGAAGACCATCTCCAGCGGGAACTGGGCAGGTATCCACACCCCGCAGGGCATCATTCTAGCGTTTCAAAGGGTGGAAGAGTACGTTCCCCCGGTCTGGCCGTGGCAGGAGGGGGAGCAGCAGCAGATGTTGCACCTGGACTTTAAGGTTGATGACCTGGAAAAGGCGGTGGAGCATGCGACGAAGTGCGGTGCCAAAAAAGCAGAGGTGCAGTACTATGACTCCTCCACTGTCATGTTTGACCCTGCCGGACATCCCTTTTGCTTATCCACCGTGGAGTAGTAGCTTAGTGAATTACTGTGTGCCGCTTCGGTGGCACTTTTTTATTTGAGTAATATATTGTAGACGGGATATTTTGCCGTACTCCGTTGTTAACAAGTGATATTTCTAGGCCAATTTGTGCTTAGGTCTTTAAATTAAGGTCGGTAAATGTTAATATATTACTTAAGTGCCTGCGAGTATACCCACCTAATCTCAGCCTCGGGCATAGTGAAAAATCATAACGTCAAAAAAAAGGAAGTGATGTACAATGGCTTGGCTTGTGTTGGTGTTTATTGCCAGTGTTTTAGCCCTAGTGTACGCAGGCCTCAATTTCTACTCTGTTAAGAAGGTCGACGAAGGCACAGATTTAATGAAGGAAATTGCAGCCCGGATTCGCATGGGTGCAGTAACGTTTCTGAATTATGAGTTTCGGATTATTGCCATGATCGCCTTAGTCGTCGCTGTGTTGATGGGTATACTTGTTGGTTGGTATGTAGGTGTGGCGTTTTTAATCGGTGC
>JGI24707J26582_10001602_pt1 | contig 17685 bp, 12 predicted proteins | sample BioPla1DNA1_FD_26582 | JGI IMG/M metagenome (IMG submission 26582)
TTCATAACGATTTTTGAAAAATCCGCGATTTATTATCCGTTAAAAACGGACGATAAAGCCTTAAACATTCGAATCTTGCAGCTTTTCAAGCTTTTTTGATTGAAAGATATGCAAAGGGTTCAAAGTTTTAAGGCGGGATAATTTTTTACTTTGGTTTTTTGCTTTTTTACGGTTTTATTTTATGTTTTAAACCGCGTAAGCCGTTGAAACCTCAAGCCTGCTTTATCAAATCAAAAATCCCAAACATACCGGTTTTTGCTTTATTTTCCGAAATCGGATGGTTTTCCCAAAAAACGGGAAAAGAACCGGAATCGAATGTTTGAAACTTTTTGGAGTTTGGATGTGAATTATTTCAAAAAAAGAGGAGAAAATCGGGAATTTTTCATAAAATCCGAATCAATTAATATGCCTCTCTTTTTGTTTTTGCTTTGCCGCAGACATTGAGGTAAACCGATTCCAAACGCATGTGACGCGGTTGAAATCAATATTTCAGTTTATTTTCAGTTTATTTTCCATGTGTTTTCATTAATCTGGTTATTAATTTATTAATTTTTAATTGCTATTTTTGTTAAATAATCATAATATTTCTTTTAGATTATTAACGGAATAATGTAAGAACAATTACCCATTTCAAATATAGTATTACACAATAATCATATTTAATTGTTTCGATTTTATAAATCGCCACCTTTTGAATGAATAAGAAGGTACAGAAGAGTATAAAACTCTTGAATCAATCCGTTTTCTAAAAAGATATGAAGAGAATTTGTTTTAAAAAAAGAAATAAAAGTACAGGATTTAAAAACCGAAAAAATAAGAAATAAACAGGGTGTGAGAGATTAAAAAGAAGAGTTGAGAATTTTTAAAGAATATTGAAAATTGAAAAAAAAGAATATTAAAAATTGAAAAAAAAGAAAAAGGGTTGTTTCATTGAAACGATGAAAATGAAAATGGAAATGGAAATGGAAACTTTGTCCGGATTTTCGCCGGTTTTTGAGTCCTCTTTTCAAAAAGTAAACGACGTTTAAAAACAGCGCGAATCGAATGCGGGAGAAATCGGTATTTTGATTGAAAGACAAGAGCATAAAAAGATTTGTTTTTTAAAAAAATCAAATGATTTATCGACTTTAAAAAATCTCTTCCCTTTGAGGTGAAAACTTGAAAGAGAGAAGAAAACAAAAAGCGAATCAAGAAATGAAACGAAAAGTGAATCAAGAAACGAATCAAAAAGCGAATCAGAAAACGAAACGAAAAATAAAGCCGATTTTCGTCTTATTCATGTTAATAGTCGGCGCCGTCGGGTTTTCAAGCGCGGCTTTTGCCGATAACGAGAAAAGCGACGTGATCGTCGGCGATTTAATCTCCCCGCTCAAATTTAAAATTCAATACGATGAAAACAGGCCGGATGAAAAAGAAAGCGTCTTTTTAACAATAACGAATACGGGAGAAGTTTCTACGGAATATGTTTGTTATTTTGAACAAAAAAACGGAAAGAAGGATTTGGAGTCGGCGTTAGAAATTTCCGAGAAACAAATCTCTCTTTTGCCGAATGAGACAAAAAAGATTGAAATATCGATTTTAAACAAACAACTCAAAAACACCACGTCCGGAGAATGCCAATTAAAAGTCGTCCGAAATCCGAAAACAAAAACCCCCGTCGGCTACATCATCCCGATTGAAATCACCGGAAAAGCCGTCGATGACGGAAACGAAACGGGAAGCGGGTCGGGAAGCAAAACGGGAAGCGGAAATAAAAATCAACTTCAAATCGGAACCGGAAACGAAACAAAGAATGAAACAAACGCCTCCCGAATCGAGAAGGGAAACGAAACCGGAAACGAATCGGTTCAAAACGAAACGAATCAAACAAATCCGATAAAAAAATCGGAAACGGAAAAAAAGAATAAATTCCTTCCGGAAGGGCCGCCGAAAATCGGAGTCGTTTTGAGTTTAACGATCGTTTTGCTGACAGCGGGATGGCTCGGAATGGCCGCCCGAAAAATGAAAAAGGAATAAAAGAAGGGAAAAAGAAGTAAAAAAATAAAAAAGTAAAAGTAAAAAGAAGAAAAAAGTAAAAAGAAATAAAAAAAGTAAAAGTAAAAAGAAATAAAAAAAGTAAAAGTAAAAAGAAATAAAAAAAGTAAAAGTAAAAAGAAATAAAAAAAATAAAAGAAAAATAGAAATAAAATTTCGATTTATGTCAAAATTTTATCCAAGTTTTCGGTTTCAATTGCTCTTCTGATTTCATATGCGACTCTTCTTCCCGTGCTCATATTTTTCCTCCAGAGAGTGTTTCCGTAAGGATGTCCTACAGACATGTGTACATTTGTTCCGCCGCCGACACGTGGAGCTACGTCGTATATATAGAAGTTTAAATCTTTGTCAACGCAGGTTTGAAGACAGAACGGGCCTATAATTCCCGGACTGTAGTGTTCTTTGCTTGCTTTTACAAATTTTTCTGCCATTTCAAATACTTTTTCCAAAAGAGATTCTCTGAGCGTTGCGGAGTTGTGACCGCATACGGTCATTTCGGGAACTGCCTGAAATTCGTTTAAAGACAATTGTTGTTGTGCGGGAAGGCGTGTGTGGCCGTCCAAACTCGTTTCGAAACGCCAATCGATTCCCAAAAGTTCAACAGGAGACATATTTCCGACAGCTGCTTCAACCGGTGAATAGAATAAATCCAAATTGAAAACCGGACCGATGATATACCTTTCGATTCTTGCGCTTTTAAGTGCTTCTTTTGTGATTACACCTTGTTTTATTAATTTTTCGGAAGTTTCTTTATATTCTTTAAAACTCGATGCGGTAAAAAAGCCTCTTTCAAGCGTTTTTACTGCGTGCGGCAATTTTACGATAGAAAGTTCGTTTATATCTTTCGGATCTTCGATTTTTTCTGGGAAAGGAAGACCTGCTTTTTCTAAAATCCAATAATAACTTTGCTCTTCCGATCTTTCTTCACTTCGAAGCATATTTCTGCTTCCGACTAAAGGCACTTTGAAATCGTCTTCAATTTCATCAATACTGCAATAAGATGTAAAAGATCTGTTCGGCACAAAAAGAATTTGATTTTCCAAAAGCTTTTTTTGCTCTTCCGGTTTTAATATTTGATTGAAATTGTCATAAACGACGACTTCGTCTACAATTCCTCTTTTCAAACAACCGGAGCCGTCGCGTTCGGCTTTAAAGTAAGTGGTATATGTTTTTTCACGACCTTTTTTACAAAATGCAACCGTCTTGAAATTTTCTTCCGCTGCACCGTCAAAAATATCAAGACCCGAATGGGATGCAATTGCACCGATTTTAAAATTTTCCGGATCTGTATAATATTTGTCAATAATTTCCTTAATTTCACTTCTTTCAATCATATTATTTGTACACCTTGAAATTTAGAATCAATATTCATAAAAAATATAACGATTAACAGTTTAAATAATTATATGTTTTACGCTGTTTTGTATTTTTAGTATAGTAAAATGACATGAAACTATAAAAAATATAAGTGACATATTGAAATTTATAAAAATTACGATAGCAGGATTTTTTAAAAAACAAAAAAAACGAGCGGGGGTTTTTTCACGAAAAATAAAAAAAACGGCCCTCCCAAAAAATCTCAAAAAGCGGCGGGCGAAAACAAAGAAGCGGAAAGCAACGGCGTATCAATCAAAAAGAAAAACGGAAGCGGGATTCTCTAAAAAGCAGAAAAAAACGAGCTACGGGTTTTTCACGAAAAATAAAAAAAACAAGGCCGAAAAATCTCTAGAAAGGCGCCGCAAAAACAAAAAAACGGAAAGCAACGGTGTATCAATTAAAAACAAAAAAAACGGAACGCCGGATTAACATCTGAAAAGGAAAAGCCGCGATGCGGCTTTTCCTTAAAGAATAAAACGGAAAAACGAAATTAGGCCAACAACGCTGAAACCTTACGGGAAACGAATAAAACGAAATTTCGGTTTTTCATGATTAATAAAAAAACGGACATTTGAAAAATATTGAAGTGTGCCGGCCATAAACGAAAACAGGCGCCATATGTTTTTTTATTAAATATTAAAATCGGCCAAAAGTTTTCTTAAAAAGAATAAAACGGAAAAACGAAATTAGGCCACCGACACAAAAACCTTACGGGAAAAGAATAAAACGGAACAGCCGTTAAAATCCCAAAAAATAATAAAAGGAAGTGATAAAATTAAAAAAAAAGAAAAAAAGAAAAGGTGAAAAATATTAAAAAATATAAAAAAGAAAAGGTGAAAAATATTAAAAAATATAAAAAAGAAAAGGTGAAAAATATTAAAAAAATATAAAAAAGGAAGTGAAAAAATATTAAAAAAATATATAAAAGGAGTGAAAAAATGGAAAAAAGCTGATTAAATCAGCTGTTATTTTTACATTCAATTAATTTATTCTTCTTTAACGAGAATTCCGTTAAGTACTCCCGCTTGTCCGGGTCTGCTTGTGATTTTAACAAGTCCCAAATCTGTTTCAACAACAGATCCTTTCGTCATAATATTTCTTCTGACGTAGTGACCGTTTGCTTTGTTGTCTACGACATTTATAGCTTTTGCGCGTTTTGTTTCGCCTGTGCTTTGGTCCGTTACGTTTACATATTCTTCATTTAAAAGACGAACCTTTCTGTTTCCGCCGCGCGTTGCAATATTTTTCCTTTTGGAAGGACCGATTCTTGTTTCTGAAAAATCGCGCCCGATTTCAAATTTTCTTTTACTTCTTGCGGCAATAATTTTTCCGCCCGACATTTTTCTTCTGGATGCACCTTGCCATCTCATATAACCAATCTCCGATAATTAAAATAAAATATAAATTGTGCTAGCCAATAACGATATTTAATAAAATATTTTCAATACAAATAAGAGTACACTAAAAAAGCAGCGTCACTCACATCCGCCGTGTGTAACAGAAAAATAGGCAGAACGGCAGAGCAAAAACCGTAAATTCTACAAATTCCCTGTTTTATGTGAAACTGTAATACAGCTTTTCAATATAAGAACTTTACGATTAAAAATGTGTAAAAATGAAAAAAAAATGAAAGATATAAAAATAATGAAAAATATAAAAATAAGAAAATGAAAAAAAATGAATATATAAAAATACTTATTACCGCAATTATTGTGATTCGTTTTTCCGGGAAACACCACGTTTCAAATCACGTTCATTGTCAAAGTCCGATTTCGATTCGTTGAGTGAAGTGTCTGATTCTGATTCTGAAAACGGAATATCCGATTCTGATTCCGATTCATTGAGTGAAATGTCAGATTAAGATTCCGATTCGTTGAGTGAAATGTCAGATTCAGATTTTGAAAGCGGATTATCAGATTCTGAAAGTTCAATATCTGATTCATCGGGTAGGATATCCTCATCAGGAATTGGAAGAAGCGTATCTTTTCTTACGACGGTTTTTGTTACTCTGTCTATCTCAATGACTTTAGGATTTCCTATAATTTCTACCAATTTGTTTGAGCGGGCAAATCCGACAAAGCTGTTGTCCATAATTGTTAAATTTCCGTCGCAGATTACAGATGCTGCTCTTGCATTTGTAAGAATTGACACGTCTCCTGAAGAAAATATTTGGCCGTGAACAGATGCGTTTGAAGATAAAATAACGTTTTCGGCTGTAAGGTTTCCGCAAATTTTTGTGTTTTTTCCGATATGAGCCGAACCTTTAACAATTACATTACCCCAAAAAGAGGTATTTATTCCGGAAATCAAATTTCCGGGAAACAGCATGTCTTCATCGAAATAGGATTTCTTGGAAGTAATATATGTGTTTGTTTTTTTGTGGTATTTTATCATTTCTGCCGTCATTTTACCATTTTACCATTTTACCATTTTAACAATTTACCATTTTAACAATTTACCAAATTGATTCAAATTAATTTTTAGATTTAAAATCGTTTCGGGTTTTAAAAAGTTTATGTAGATTTCATGAAAAGTTTATAGATATTTACGTTTTTTATTTTACGAGAATTTTTCACCTACGACATGTGCTTTAATAAGATTTGTAGACCTGATTCCGACCGGAACTCCGGCTGTTAAAACTACCAAGTCTCCTTTTTTAACAAGGCCTTCTTCAAGTGCTTTGTCAACTGTTCCTGCTATCATCATATCTGTCGAACTGTGCATTACAGTAATAATCGGAGTAACGCCCCATCTTAAGAGTAGAGTTCTAAAAACTTTTTCGTCCGGGGTTCCTGCGATTATGGGAACTGCAGGGCGTAATTTAGAAACTTTGGACGCCGTAAATCCGGACTCGGTTGAAACGAGCAAAGCTTTTGCCGAAATATCTTCTGCAAGAGAGCAGGCCGCTTTTGATACGGCGTCAGGAATCGGTCTTTCATTAATCGAGCATGAGAAAACGTTATTATCCATACTTTTCGTTTTTTCAAAACGGTTTAATAAAAAGCCTCGGGATTGTATATTTTGATAGTTCAGCTCCTGCCATATGGGAAAACTTTCCGCTTCTTTGCAAATTTTGGACATCATTCGCACAGATTCGACCGGGTAAAGACCCATTGCCGTCTCGCCTGAAAGCATGACTGCATCTGTCCCGTCAAAAATTGCATTTGCGACATCGCCGCTTTCCGCACGCGTAGGCCTTGGGTTTCGAATCATTGAATCGAGCATTTGAGTTGCCGTAATTACGGGTTTTCCTTGTTTGTTTGATTCGCGGATTAATTTTTTCTGAGCAATCGGGACTTCTTCTACCGGAATCTCAATTCCGAGATCGCCGCGGGCTACCATAAGACCGTCAGATGCTTGTAAAATCGATTCGACATTATCGATTCCGGACCTGTTTTCAATTTTTGCAATTAAATTGATATTTCCGCCTAATTTTTTTACATGATTTCTGACATGAACAATATCATCGGCAGTTCTTGCAAACGAAACTGCAATGAAATCAACGTCTTCTTCGACTGCAAATTTAATATCTTCTATATCGCTTTCGGAAAGGGCCGGAAGCTCTAAAGAAGCTTCGGGAACATTTATACTTTTTCGATTTTCAATTAAACCGCCGTTTATAACAATACAATAAATATCTGAAAAAGAACCTCTTTTTGCAATTTCCATAACGCGCATCGAAACGAGACCGTCGTCTATGTAAATCATATTTCCGGGACGCAAATCGTCACCGAGTCCCAAATAACTGACTGAAATTCCGGAAATTGTTCCCGTTTTTTGTTCTGTAGTTAAAATAACCATATCGCCGGAATTTACACATATAGAGCCGCCTTCTATAACTCCCGTTCTTACTTCGGGACCTTTCATATCAATCATAATTGCAACCGGAACACCTGTTTTTTCAGATGCGGCACGCATCAAATTTATTCTTTTTCTGTGTTCATCATGTGACCCGTGAGAAAAGTTGAAACGGGCAACACTCATGCCTTCCTGAAGCATTTTTTCCAAAGTATCCGGATTTGAACTTCCAGGCCCGATCGTACATACTATTTTTGTACGCTGCTTAGATTCTCTCATAAATTTACTACACCTGTATTTTTCAAAAATAAAATATATATTAAATTTCAAAATATACGATTTTATCATAAATGTATATAATTTTATTATAAATGTTATAATCTTATTATAAAAGTATATAATTTTATCATAAAAGTATATCAAATATATAAAATCAACATGTTTCGGTTTTTAATTTTTCATTCGGTTTTTAATTTTTCATGTTTTGTCAATAAAAAATTCTCTACTCTTTTAAAATTTTCAAGGAAAATTTTAAAAGAGCCCGGAACGTGTAAAATTTCAAGATTTGATTTTTTTGAAAATTCTTCCGTTTTTTCATCGTATTGATTGTCAAAATCGAGATCGCTTTTTATTTTCCCCGCATATTTATAGCCTGAATACTCAAATATCATGCGCAACATTTCTTCATCGTCAGGGTCCGGAGTCAGCATACTTGCAACTGAAATTTCTTTCCAATAAACAGCTTGCATAGGTGTCAAAAAATAGATCCCGACCCCTCTTTCCTGTGACGATACAATTTCAATAAAATTATCTTTTCCGCCGACTGACGCACATATGCAATCGTCTACAACCGACCCGTCCTTGTTTTTCAAAATGAAAACCGGACAGGAATCGGTACCCAAATCAATTTCGACATAACCTAAAACATTTCCGCACATACCGTACATAACAAACACGGCATCTGAAATTTCTGTGTATTTTGAAATAACGGGATAAACCGTTTCTTTAATTATATCAGGTCTTGCTTCCATAGAAAAGGGAATTAAATGAATAAAAATTAAAAGTTTATCCAAATCACTTTTAAAAACCGACTTTTTCTCTATTTCTCCGAAATCCGAATAGCAAAAATGCGATATGTTCTGTGAAGAAAGCTTTTCAATAAATTTAAAACTTGTATCATCTTTATGAACGAAAATTTCAACTTCGGAAAAAATATTTGAAAAATGAATATGTTCTTTTAATAATTGAACCAACTCATTTTCAAATATGCGACAAGAAACTATTCCTAAAATCATAAAACCGACAACCTGTAATCAAGTCAAATCAATCAAATCAAATCAATCAAATAAAATCAATCAAATAAAATCAATCAAATCAAATCAATCAAATCAAATCAATCAAATCAATCAAATAAAATCAATCAAATCAAATCAATCAAATAAAATCAATCAAATAAAATCAATCAAATCAAATCAATCAAATCAATCAAATCAAATCAATCAAATAAATCAGGACAAATCAAATATATCCGATAGAGAAACTCCTGTTGAACGTTCGTATTCTCGGTATGCTTTCGGAGATGCCGCAACTATTTTTTTAATTCTGTTTGAAACTGCCGGGCATTTGTCGTGTTCTATATTTGTATATATATGAACAAGAGTGTGCATAAGCGACAGATAATCAATTCTGCTCATTGAGTCGATTGATGAAAATGCATTCAACATTTCAACTGTATTATATTCGTTTACAGTTGCCAGTTTTATTATAGAGTTTGCAAGGAAATCAAGGCCGCTTGCCGTTTGGATAGAAAGTTTTCTGTTTCGGGCAAAATTGACATAAAGAGCTCGCTGGTCGTTTGACTGTTCAATTTTAAATGACGAATCTTTTTCTATTAATTGAATTAAATCTATTGTATCTTTTGAGTATGAACTTGAAACGGCGGACAAAAACGATTCGTATGATACCGGATTTTGTTTTGATTTTTCCATGAACTTTTTAAACACGTCCGATTTATCAGGAGCGGAACAGTTAAGCCAAGCAAAAAACGCTTTATTCTCATCTGTTGCGTTGTTTGAATTTAAAATTTGATTTCGTATTATATCCCAAACGTCCGGAGTGTCAAGGACCGAAAGAATTGAAAGAACATGATTTTTGACCATTCTGCTTTTTATTTTAAAAGAACGATATGAAAGATACGTATTTTTAGTATATAGTTTGTCATCCTCTTCTGTTGACGATGAAATCTCGGAATAATCGTTATACAAAATCAAAAGAGAATTTTTAAAAGTATCGGCAATCGATTTATAAATAGTTCTGCGCGTTTCGTACAGCTTTTTGTAATTGGAAAAATCTGAAGATTTTTCTTTTGTGCCCGCATTTTCAAAAACGGTTAAAAACAAAGCGCCTGTATCCTGCATAAGACTTTGATCGCATAACAAATCATGATAGAGGCTGCAATATTCAAAAGACGGAGCTTTTGAAGCGCCTGTGAAAATATTTGAAAATTCCTCGATTGTAATTTCTACAAACGAACGGAAACGGGAAACTATATTTTTATCTTTTCTTACTTGTAAATAAAGTTCTTTTTTATCTGAACCGGAAATAATTTCCCCAAAAATTATTCCGTCTTTATCAAAAGATGAAAAGGACGGTTTCTCTAAATTTTCAATCGTTATTTTTGTAACCGGCTCGTTTATTAAAACGGAATTTTCATGTAAAACTTTCCCTTTTCTGTCATAAAAAGCATAAGTGAGCGGAAATGTCCAAACGGGAGCGTTTGAATCTTCTGTATCCGTCGTATCATTTGTTTTAGCATAGGTTTTATTGTATGTTTTATCAAAGGTTTTATAATAGGTTTTATTTGAAGGAATTTGAGAAACGGTCAAATCCATCACTTTATTTTCCGGGTCGTATCGTTTGGATATAGTAATTATCGGGTATCCCGATTTATAAAGCCAATTGTCCGATATTTTTTCGATATCGATTCCCGAAATGTGGCTCATTTCAAACAGCCAGTCTTTCGTTGATGCGTTTGAATGTGCATATTTTCTGTGATAATTGTCAAGAGCTCGAACAAAATTTTCTTTCCCGACCAAATGTTCAATCATTCGAACGATTTTTGGAGATTTTACGTAAACAACTGAAGTAATCAAATCGTCAGGGTCGTTAAATCCGGGAGGAATTATAGGCATTGAAGACGTACCGCGATCGAGCGCAAGAGCGCCTGAAATCGGGGTATTTATCGATATAAAATTTTTAAGTTTTATGTAATCTTCTCCGAAAAAGCAAGACATGAAATCTTCTTCAACACATACGGTTACCGCTTCATTTAACCAAATTTCAAACGGACTCGTTCCTGTAACTTCAGATCCGTTTAAATTATGATAATATTCGTGTACTTTTACAGCCGCCATATATTCGAATGCGGAATCGGTCATTGATTTATGCGGAATTAAACGGTTCATTGNAATAGTCGTGTTTCCAACATTTTCCATTCCGCCGAAATTTGAATTCTGCATTCCGATTTCACGATAAACGGAACCTGTATATTTGTAACCCGGAACTATTTTTTCATTCAATTTTTCAATATTCATTCTAACGGATTTTAAATTCCTCATCATACGATCCAAGTCGCCCGGGCCAGAAAATGAAGAACTTAAATTGTATTTAAGATGTTCTCTGAGTTTTATCAAATCAAATATTTGGCGACGAATTTCCAAGTCTTTGTAACTTTCAGGCCCGGTAAATAAATAAACCCACATTACAGCATCGGATAAAATTGAAAGAGAAGATTCCGCGGAGCGTTTTAATGAGCCGGGAAATACTAAAAGTTCCAAATCAAACGAAGACCCGTCCGGGTATTCGAACTGTTTTACGTATGTGTCGTACGTTCCTACTCCCAAAAAAAACAAGTAAGGCGCCATAGGAGTTTCGACGTTTTCATAAACGATAATGTCTCTTCCCGTTTCGTTTCCGTATATGTCGAGAATTTTTGTACGAGGCTCGGAAATATTTCCGTTTGAAATCATATTTGTATATCTTGAATCTGCACGGATTGTCGTTTTATAAGTGCATTTTGCGGTCATGTCGTCGATGCACGGAACAATCCTTTGAAAACCCCATTGCTGGCACTGAGTAATTTGTTGCGGAGGAGAGCCGTTTGGAGTTACGTCAAAATAAAGTCCCTCCAAAATATGATTTGTAGGGCAGCAAATCGTTTCCGTATTTATAACCAGCTTTTCCGATTTGTTAAAAGTTCGATCGAATTGAATATTAAGAAGTTTTGATTCTTCGTCATACGCATATTGTAAATCACAATCAGGAGAACTAACTGAAATAATTTTGAGGTTTGAAGCGTTTAAAGAAACGGAATTCAGATCGGAAATTTCCGATTCGATATGCAATTCTGATTTAACTTTCGTATACGTATCAAATAAGTCAAAGTCCAAATCCATGTGAATTACACGTACATCCGGCTTGCGAAAATCCTCCGGATAGTATTTATAATATTTTTGTGTCATGTCTTCTATATAAAGTGACAATATATAATATATTTAACCGATAATAACAACAATCAATAAAAAAATATATTGTAAATATATTGTAAATGGATTTAATGGTAGATACCATAATAAAAATATAATATTATAATAGTTGCAAATACTATTATTTAATATAAATCAGATTCTTTATGAATATGGTTGATCCTGCCAACAAAAATAAAAAAAACGTATCATATTCCGTCAATGAATCATTAGTTACACAGGTTCATAAGACTATGGAGGAAGGGGATTTCAGTTCATTTTCCGATTTTTTAAATACCGCGCTGATTAATTTTTTTGCAAAATATGAGATTTTGAAAGCTGAAAATTACGAGGATATATACTTAAAGAGTTTAAAAGAGGAAAGGGAAAAAGCCGAAAAATTAAAACAGAGAAAAACAAAAATTTCAGTTACTTTGAACTCATATGTTATAAAGAAAGTAAAAAATGCAAAGTACGAGATGAAATTAGATACGTATTCCGATGTCGTAACTTTTGCCTTACATGCTTTTTTAAAAACGTATCAAGAATTCAAAATGAACGGAAGTCTTGAATATAGGAACGGATCGATAAAATATGAGGATTTGAAGACTCAAGTAAAAAAGATGGCCGTATCGGAAGAAGAGCTTAAAAGCTTAATTTACAGCGAAGTAAAAGATATAATTGAAAAACATTATAAGTAAATTAAATAATATAAATAATAAGCAAAAAAAATAAAAAACAAAAACAAAAAGCTTATAGCTTATACAATCATTATATTAAGGTTATGAAACAGGAAATGACGAGTGCCGATGTGGCCGCGGTTGTCGCCGAACTTTCGTCGGGCTCGAGATCTCTAATCGACGCTAAAATTTTAAAGATATATCAAACAACCGATACCGAAATAAGAATAAATCTGTTTTTGCACGGGCGCGGAAAGGAAGATTTGATTATTGAAAGCGGGAAACGTATTCATTTAAGCCGATATATAAAGAAATCACCAAAAATTCCGCCCGCATTTCCTATGTTGCTCAGAAAATATATAATGGGCGGGCGAATTACAAATATTTCTCAACACGAATTTGACAGGATTGTAAAAATAGATGTAATTCGGGGCGAAGAAAAAACGACTCTTGTTGCTGAATTGTTTTCAAAAGGAAATATTGTTTTGTTGGATGATTGCGGAAAAATAATTCTCCCGTTAAAACCGGTTACATTCAAAGACAGAAGAGTAAGATCGGGTGAAATATACGAACTGCCGGAAACTCAATTAAATCCTTTGACGGAAGAAAAAGAAAAAATGAAATCCGTCATAAAAGAATCGGACAGAGATGCCGTCAGAACACTTGCTGTAGGATTTAATATGGGAGGAACTTACGCAGAAGAGGTGTTTTTAAGAACGGGAATCGATAAAAGAAAGACTGCCGCCGAATTGGATGAGGACGAAATAGAAACGATTTTAAATTCGATTAATGAAATATTTGAGCCGATTAAAACGAATTCAATAAAACCTGTGCTTGTTTTAAAAGAAGATAAAAATAATAAAGATAAGGAAGAAAAAGAAAAAGAACGAAAACAAGAAGAAAAGGAAAAAGAAGAAAAAAAAAGTGAAAATGGAAATGGAAAAGAGGAGCATGGTTTTGAAATTCCGGAAGGTTTTGTAATTGACGATGTTATTCCTGTTCCTTTGAAATCGTATGAAAACTATAAGAAAATAGAGTTTGAATTTTTTTCAGATGCGCTCGACGAGGCTTTCGGAAAGCCGTCTCTTGTCGAAATTTTTGAGGAAGAGCAAAAGGTAAAGGAAGACAAAGGAAAAAATGTTTTCGAACGACGTTTAAATCAGCAGAAAAGTACTGTTGAGAAATTTAATGAACAAATTGAAAAAAATACGATTGTTGCCGAAGCCATATATGCAAATTATCAACTTGTTGAGAATCTTATAAACTCTTTTAATCAGTTGCGTGAGAAGTATTCGTGGGACGAAATCAAAAAAACGATTAAAAATGCCAAAAAAGATAAAACGAATACAAATAAAACTGTTGAAATGATTAAAAATATAAACTCGGTCGAATCGACTGTTACCGTTTCATTAGGAAATGTCGATGCAACGCTTGACATTAAGAAAACTGTCCCGCAAAATGCAAATGTTTATTATGATAATATAAAGAAGTTTCAAAAGAAAAAAAGCGGTGCTGAAAGAGCAATTTTGGAAACGGAAGAAATTATTGAAAAACAAAAAAATACCAAGGCGCCCGAAAAGAAAAAGGCTATGAGGACTGTTAGAACGAAAAAAAGATGGTACGACAAGTTCAGATGGTTTAAAACATCTGACGGTTTTTTGGTAATCGGAGGAAGAGATGCCGATTCTAATGAAGAAATTTATAGAAAATATATCGAGAAAAGAGATTTGGTATTTCACACACAAGCGCCCGGCGCACCTTTGACGGTTATAAGAACCGAAGGAAAAGAAGTAACGGAAGAAACACTTAACGAAGCCGCAATATTTGCCGTTTCGTATTCGAGTTTATGGAAATCAGGCGTGGCCGAAGCGGATTGTTATATGGTAAAAGCGGAACAAGTTTCAAAAACACCGGAAACAGGCGAATATTTGCCGAAAGGATCTTTTATGATAAGAGGAGACAGAACTTACTTTAACAATGTTGAAATGAAAATTTCGGTAGGGCTTGAGTTAAAAGAAGAAACACAAGTAATCGGCGGCCCTGACTCGGCTGTAAGATCCAGAGCAAATTACGTATTTGAAATAATTCCCGGAAAATATAACCAAAACGACCTTTCAAAAAAGATATATAGGTTATACTTAAATGAAATAGACGATCAAAAGTTTTTAAAAGCAATAGCGTCGCCCGATAAAATCGCAATGATGCTTCCGCCCGGGGAATCGGATATAAAGGGTGGCCCGTATTTGAAAGAAGAAAGTTGAAAAAAACAAAAAAAAAAAACAAAAAATGGAAAAACATAAAAAAGCAAAACAAAATATGAAAAAAGAAATTCAGGTGATTGGAATTTGAAAGTTTTAAAGAAATTTCTCAAAGGGCGTGAAGGGGAAATTTCTCTTATGATTGATTCGTTGGAAGATTTGTGGCATTTGAAATATATAATTGACCCAAACGATGTTGTATTTGCACTGACGAAAAGAAAGCCGGAAGGGGCGTCAGACAAAATCAGGCCGGAAAAACTTGAAAAGGTAACTGTTCGATTGGGTTTGAGGGTTGAAAGTACGGAGTTTCACAAATTTTCAAACCGACTCAGAATTCAAGGCGTTATAATAAGCGGAATGGACGTCGGCTCATACCACACTTTTAATATTGAGGAAGGAACAAATTTATCAATTTCAAAGAAAGAGTGGAAAAACGACCAGCTTGAAAGAATAAAAGAAGCGGAGGAGGCATCGAGCAGACCTTCCGTAATTATGGTAGGAGTCGAAGAAGGAGATGCCGATATTGGACTTGTAAGACATTACGGAATTGAACTTTATTCCCATATAAACCATTCTTCAGGAAAACGAGTGGGCAGTCTGAGAGAATCTTTTTTTAAAGAAATTGCGGACCAACTTGCATTTGTTTATAATGAGAATGCATCTGTCATTGTTTGCGGCCCCGGGTTTACAAAAGACGATTTTTTAATCGAGCTTAAAAGATTATATCCGGAAATTGCATCAAATACGGGTGTTGAAGACTCTTCAATGATCGGAATCTCAGGGTTTATGGAAGTTTTAAGAAAAGGTTCTGTAGATAAAATAATGAAAGAGTCGAGAATTTCAAGAGAAGCGGAATATATGGATTTGCTGTTTAAAGAAATTGCCGTTGACGGGAAAGCAACTTACGGTTTAAAAGAAGTAAAAAATGCAATTGATTACGGAGCCGTAGACGTTTTATTGGTGGCCGACGAAAAAATCAGAACGGAAAGAGAAGAGTCGGCAAACGAAAACATAGAAAACGCACCGATAGAACAAATGATGAAAGATGTGAATTTGACTCAAGGAAAAGTCGTTGTTTTAAGTACGGAATTTGAACCCGGCGCACGACTGGAATCACTTGGAGGAATTGCGGCTCTCCTAAGGTTTAAGATGTGAAAAATGAAAATATAAAAAAATGAAAATGAAAATATAAAAAATGAAATAAGAAAGGTGAAATTATTGATTGAAAAATTAATGAGTGCCTATAAAGTTTCTGGCGGGAAAATGGATCAACATTTTTTGATTCATGAGCCTACGATTGAGCAAATAGTGTTGGAAGCCGATTTAGAAAGAGACGACGTAGTACTTGAAATCGGTGGCGGCTTAGGAAATTTAAGTGAAAAAATTGCACCGCTTGTAAAGAAATTATATATTGTGGAAAAGGATGAAAAACTCGCAAAAATAATGGAAGAAAGGCTTTTAAAGGAAAGAGAAGAAGGGGATTTGTCCGATATTTTTTCAGGGTTAGGTTTTAAAAATGTTGAAATTATAAAAGGCGATGTGACTAAAATCGATTTAAGCGAAATTCCGTTTAATAAAATAGTTGCAAATCTGCCGTATTCGATCTCGTCCGAAATTACTGTTGAAATATTAAAGCACAAATTCGACGTTGCTATTTTGATGTACCAATACGAATTTGCAAAAAGACTTGCTGCCGAGCCGAACGGAAAAGATTACGGAAGAATTTCCGTATTGACTCAATATAAAGCCGATCCGGAGATTTTATTTAAAGTTCCGTCCGAATATTTCAGTCCGGCGCCTAAAGTAGATTCGGCCGTGATAAAAATAAAGCCGAAAGAGAAAAGCGAAGTTTTTTTAGAAAGTGAAGAATATTTTTTTGAAGTTACAAAAGCGATATTCGGACAGAGGCGAAAGAAAGTTAAAAATTCGATTGCGCACAACAAAATGATTTTGAATATTTCAGATATAAAAAATCTGTTTGGCGGACTTTGTCCCGAAGTTTATGAAGAATACAAAATTTCAAAAATGATAGAAAAAAGAGCGGAAAACCTGGATATCGAAGATATAGCAATACTTTCCAATTATTTGTACAAATTGAAAAACGTGTAAGACAGAAATATTTGAAAAAAATAGCAAACAAAGGGCGAGAAAATAATGGTTATTACAAATTACAAAGGAATTTCATTTAAATCACCAAAAGAAGACTCTACTGTTTATATTCCGGCGGAAGATTCTCATTTAATTGCAGAATGTGCTCTTTTTGAAGCAAATGAAATCATGAAAAAAAATAAGGAAAAAGAACAAAGATTCGATTTCAATTACGAAAATTCAAAATCAATTGAAAACGCTTTTGAAGCGTTTTCAATTCTGGAGTTGGGAACGGGAAGCGGTTTTATATCGCGTGTCGTAAAAAAAGGACTGGTTGAGTCGGTTAAAGAAAACGACTACAAATATGAAATAAAATCTTACGCAACCGATATAAATCCGGATGCGGTAAATCATGCAATCTCAAACGGAGTTGACGCTTATTTGGCGGATATTTTTACACCGATTCAAAATAATGATTATAATAAAGAAAACAATAATAACAATGATAAAAACAAAAATAATCATGACAAAAACAAAAACAGTTTTGAAAAAATATTGGAAAACAAATTCGACATGATACTTTTCAATCCTCCTTATCTTCCGACAAAAGAAGATGAAAAAATTCCGGGAAATTTAAATTATGCGTTTGACGGAGGAATTGACGGAAGAAAAGTAATCGTTCCGTTTTTAAAAGAAGTAGGGCACCACTTAAAAGAAAACGGGTTTTTTTTGCTTTTGATTTCATCGATGACGGGGCTGGGGCAAGTTGCCGAAGAAATGAAAAAGAACGGTTTTTCGTGCACGATTGTGGCAATTCAAAAGTTTCCTTTTGAAAGAATTATCGTAATAAAGGGAAAAAAACTCGGAAATAATGAAGATTTTGTTATTAAAGAGGAATTAATACAAAACATTTAAATAGTAAAAACT
>JGI24707J26582_10001603_pt1 | contig 17678 bp, 15 predicted proteins | sample BioPla1DNA1_FD_26582 | JGI IMG/M metagenome (IMG submission 26582)
TGTTTATTTTATAGGCTAAAAAAGGAGTATAAACCGGAATATTGAAATGGCTGCATATTCGTTCAGCGTTTCAAGCATAATTTAATAATTATTTTCGGTCAGAGTGCCTGAGGTGAAAACCTCTTGCGCGGAGTAAGTCGTCTAAGTTCGATTGAGTATGATGGTCTTATGTGAGAATGCTACTATTAGGGTGGATAGTAATTTTTTGTTTCACCGCCCTATTATAGGCTCATATAAACATATGCAGAAGGGTGGTGATTGTTTTGAAAGCTAATAGAAAAGTATAAGCCGGAGTGCTGAAATGATAGCATATTCATTCAGCATATCCGGCGGAGTAGCTGCATTTTATACCAAAAAAAATTTAGTTGCATGTAAAAACACAATGCAGAAAGGAAAAAATTATGGTAGCATTTATGGGTTATTCTATGATAATTGTCTTTATGATACTTATCATACTAAGGAAAATCACTCCCTTCACAGGTCTGGTATTTCTACCGGTTATATGGGCAATTTTAGGACAGGTATTTGGCATATGGGATGTAGACATAGGTAAAATAGCCTTTGACGGCCTTATGAAAACCGCAAGAACGGGCATCATGCTATTCTTCGCGATCTACATGTTCTCATTCATGATAGACGCAGGTCTGTTCGATCCTCTATCAAACACTATGATAAAGTTCGCCAAGGGCGACCCGCTCAAAGTTAGCTTGGCCACAGTATTACTTACCATATTGGTATCCTTCCAAGGTGACGGAACAACCACTATGATAATCGTCTGTACCGCCATGGTGCCTATCTATAAAAAGCTTAATATGAGCAGGCTTAACCTAGCTGTGCTTACAATGTGCGCTCACTCCATTTGGAACCTGCTGCCTTGGGGCGGCCCCACCGCTAGGGCGCTTGCCGTTACCAACGTTGGAACAAACGAAATAATGAAAGGTCTTGTACCAGCTATGATAGTCGCCAGCATCTATATGATAGTTATAGGCGTATTGTTTGGCTTACAGGAGAGGAAAGCACTTGGCGTTGTACACCTTTCCGACAAAGAAATGGAAGAGATGATGATAATAGACGATCCCGAAGTACTGGCGCTGCGCAGGCCCAAGAACAACTGGATTAACCTTATCATAGTAATCATAACCATAGTACTGCTTGTTTTGGATAAAATACCCTCCGCGATTATATTCATGGTAGGCGCGGTTGTAACCCTTATGATAAACTACCCCAAGCCCAAGGACCAGAGGGCGAGGATAGACGGCAACGCAAAAGAAGCGAACCAAGTCTTTATGACGGTTCTTGCCGCAGGCGTGTTCATGGGTGTACTTAATGGCACAAAAATGTCCGACGCTATCGCGGAAAGCTTAATATCCATAATACCCCAGTCCATGGGTCACTATTTCGGATTGATAGTCGCCATAATCTCCGCGTTTGGAACTTACTTCCTGCATAACGACGCTTTCTACTACGGCATGTTGCCGGTGCTGCTTACCGCGGGTCTAAGCTATGGCTTTACATCAGCGGATTTGGCTTTCGCTTCCCTATGGGGGCAGGCGTTCCACCTATACAGCCCCTTGGTGCCTTTCTCATACGTGCTGCTTGGCATGGCGGACGTAGAATGGGGCGAATGGCAGAAAAAAGGTTTGCTTGTATCATTTGGGATATTCGTGGTATACTTGGTGCTAGGTGAAATACTTGGCTTTATGCCTATATATAAATAGGCATTAAAATAATAATCATTATCTTATATACTTACAAAGGAGGACAAAATGATTAAACTGTACGACGGAAAACCCATTTGGCTGCGCGATACCGCTGAAATCCTTCCGGATACGCCCGAACAGGATGCCGCTTTCCAAAGCAAAACAGGCAAGAAGGCGGATAAGGATGCCCTTAGGAATAATACTATCGCCTGGCCTATTCTCAAGGCGCATAACAGCGGAGATGATGTCAACCTTAATATTAAGTTTGACTCTATCACCTCGCACGACATCACCTTTGTAGGTATCATTCAAACCAGCATTGCCAGCGGCATGAAGGAATTTCCTCTACCCTATGTACTAACCAACTGCCACAACAGCCTTAATGCCGTAGGCGGTACCATAAACGAGGACGACCACAAATTCGGTCTGTCCGCAGTTAAAAAGTACGGCGGAGTATATGTTCCTACAAACGTTGCCGTTATACACTCCTATAACAGGGAGATGATGTCAGGCTGCGGCAGAATGATACTTGGCTCCGACTCCCATACCCGCTACGGCGCGCTTGGCACTATAGCCATAGGCGAAGGCGGGGGAGAACTATCTAAGCAGCTTCTAAAGCAGACTTACGATGTAAAACGTCCTCAGGTTGTAGGTATAGTACTAAGGGGCGAGCCCAAGCCTTGGGTAGGCCCGCAAGACGTAGCTCTGAGCATAATAAAGGCAGTATTTGAAATAGGCTTTACCCAGAACAAAATTATGGAGTTTATAGGCCCTGGCGTTGCATCTCTGCCCATTGAATTCCGCAACGGTATAGATGTAATGACCACCGAAACCAAGTGCCTAAGCTCAATATGGCGCACTGACGATAATACTAAAAATTACTTTGAAGTACACCAGCGCCCCGATGCCTATAAACAGCTTATCGAAGGCGAAGCTGTATGCTATGACGGCATAGTGGAAGTAAATCTATCCGAAATAGAGCCGAGCATTGCTCTGCCCTATCACCCCTCCGAAGTGTATCCCATTAAGGAAGTTCTAAAGAACCCGCATGATATATTCGCCGAAGTTGAAGCGAGGAGCAAAACCCTGTTTGAGCACAACGACATAGTTGTAGACATGCAGTCCAAGATAGTAGACGGCAAGGTTAAGACAGACCAAGGTATAATCGTAGGCTGCTCAGGCGGCACATACGATAACCTGCTTGCTGCAAGCCAGATAGTTAAGGGCAAAAACGCGGCTCAAAACGGCTACAGCTTCTCCTGCTACGCGGGAAGCCAGCCTATCTACCTAGACCTGCTTAAGAAGGGCGCAATAGCCGACCTAGTTGAAGCAGGCGCGATTATTAAGCCTTCCTTCTGCGGACCTTGCTTTGGCGCAGGCGACACCCCCGCCAACAACGAGTTCTCTATAAGGCACGCAACGCGTAACTTCCCCAACCGCGAAGGCTCCAAGCCCGGCGAGGGACAGATAAGCATGGTTGCTTTAATGGACGCAAGGAGTATAGCCGCAACCGCTATAAACGGCGGATACCTTACCAGCGCGGAAGATGTGGATTGGGAGTTCAGCCCCAAACCCTTCGTGTTCGACAAGGGCGTATACGACAGAACCGTTGTAAACCGCCTTGGCAAGGCAGACCCGGAGGCGGAGCTTGTATACGGCCCCAACATTAAGCCTTGGCCCGAAATGCCCGCGCTTACGGATGATTTACTTCTTGTCGTATCAAGCCATATAGATGACCCCGTTACAACCACGGACGAGCTTATACCCTCCGGCGAAACCTCTTCCTACCGCTCTAATCCCCATCGCCTTGCAGAGTTCACCCTAAGCCGCAAAGACCCCGCTTACGTAGCTCACGCAAAGAATGTGCAGACATATGAGGTAAAGAGGGAAAAGGGCAATGCTGAGTACTACGCTCCCTGGCTTAAAGAAAAGCTTGAAGCGCTTGGCGCAGACCCCATAGAGGAAATAGGCATAGGCTCCGCTATATTCGCAAATTCCCCGGGAGACGGCTCCGCGCGTGAGCAGGCTGCATCCAACCAGAAAGTGCTCGGCGGCTGGGCAAACTTCGCTAAGGAGTACGCCACTAAACGCTACCGCTCTAACCTTATCAACTGGGGTATAATGCCCTTCTTGGTAAAGGACGGAGAGCTGCTTCCCAAGGATGCAATAGTATTCGTACCTAATATCCGCAAAGCTATAATAGATAATAAGGACGAAATAGCCGCATACGTGCTCTTTGAAAATGAAGAGCCCAAGGACATCAAATTCAAGCTCGGCGGTCTAACGGATAACGAGAGAGAAATACTGCTCGCCGGCTGCCTTATTAACTTCAATAGAAATAACGCTAAATAATTAGCTTAGTTCTTCTATTAAGGGGGCTGTAGCTAAAACTACAGTCCCCTTATAATCTGTAAAAAATCGGTTATAAAAATAACTCAGAGGCGTTTTGTATTGATTTTATAACACCTCTCTAGTTTCTTGAGCTGTTTTTTAGTGCTTAGCTGCTATTATAGCTCAGTTCGCATAGCGATATTAAATTAAAACAAAAAGGAGGATAACTCTCATGACTTACGCTATTATACTCTTCGCTGCGACCTATGTGCTTATGCTTGCCTTTGGCAAATACCGCGCGTACATCGCTCTGGGTTCCGCAGCTATATTCATTATTTCCGGAATGTTGCCGGTCGACCAGATTATTGGCTCTATAGACTTTAATGTATTGCTTATGATTGCCGGCACTATGGGCTTGGTTCAGCTTTTTATAGAAAGTAAAATGCCCGCGCTTCTTGCTGATTTAGTTATGGAGAAAGTACCTAATGTACAAATGGCAGCTGTTGCGCTTGCGCTATTCGCGGGAATTATATCCGCTTTTGTGGATAATGTAGCCACCGTATTGATGGTAGCTCCCATCGCGCTTGAAATCTGCAAAAAGCTTAAGACCAACCCTGTGCCGTTTATTATAGCCATTGCGGTATCATCTAACTTGCAAGGCGCCGCAACTTTAGTTGGAGATACTACCGCCATAATGCTCGGCTCCTACGCGGATATGAATTTCTTAGACTTTTTCGTATATAAAGGTAAGCCTAGTATATTCTTCGCGGTTGAGCTTGGCGCTATCGCTTCAGCCGTTATTTTAGCGTGGCTTTTCCGCAAGGAAAAACAACCGGTTCCAAAAGGCAGCCCCAGAACCGTTGTTACAGATTATGTTCCCTCTATTTTGCTTGGTGGTATGATATTTCTTTTAATCGCGGCTTCCTTTATTCCAAACAAGCCTGATATTACTAATGGCTTGATTTGTGTAGCGCTTATGATTATAGGTATCATTTGCAATGTTGTTAAGAATTCTGACAAGGACACATTCGCGCGCGTATTGAAATCAATAGATATAGATACCATTGGTCTGTTGTTTGGCTTATTCCTTATGATAGGCGGCATTACCAATATGGGCGTAATAGACGCAGCTGCACAGCTTCTGGCGAAACTTGGCGGAGGAAATGTATTTGTGCTTTACACTGTTATAGTTTGGGCTTCCGTGTTGCTTTCTGCATTTATTGACAATATTCCCTATGTTGCAACCATGCTGCCTGTGGTTACAGGTCTTGCAAACAATCTAGGTATTGACCCAACACTGCTTTACTTTGGACTGCTCTCCGGCGCTACGCTTGGCGGCAACTGCACGCCTATAGGCGCCTCCGCCAACATAGCAGGCATAGGAATATTGCACAAAGCAGGCTATGAAGTAAAAACATCAGACTTCACCCGCATAGGCATTCCCTTTACCCTCGCCGCGGTAATCCCCGCATACATATATTTCTGGGTGCTTTATTCTTAATTTGGATATTATTATAAGAGCGTAGTACTAAAAAATAGGCTATTGTAGAAAACTGTAAAAAAAGTCCCGCGATTTTTATTCCGGGGCTTTTTTTCTTATTTATTATGCAGTAATAAAACACAAATTGTATACACAAAAAAACTTGCATTTATTAACCAATTTGGATAGAATAACTGTAACAGGACTCCCCGCACCTCTAAACTATGTGCCCCAGGGGAGACGTTTTTTTAAGGGAATTATTATGAATATTAACTTAACGCACATTGGATTCCCAAATGATTGGAAAGAGCAATTAATAAAATAAAATTGCTTTAATCCCATATACACACCTTTCTATACTTCCCACCGCCAAGAAACACTATAAACCCCTTATCCCTAAGTATCTGTAACTGTTGCCTTATTTTAGCCCTTATATTGTTATTATCAGGATGGAATAATTTAAATATATCCTCGTATTTATAAATATCGCTTAGACTAAAATATTCCCCATCTATAAGGTTTACATATTTCAACACATCCATAAGCCATCCGCGGCTTTCTATATCGCTTATGTTTATAGAATTAATTGCATTTATCTTATGCTGTACAGCTTTTCTATCTTTTATATTGCCGTTTTTAATAATATATATTTTACCCTGCTCAGGTATATTGGATACTAATATATTGCAGCCTACCCAGCCAGCACGCCTTGCATTTTCGCTTAAAGGCTTTCTTTTTTCTATTATAGATGGGGAGAATACATGCTTTGGCACAAAACAGAGTGAATTTACTATATTTTCCGCTATACTCATAAATAAAAAATTAGGGTTATTTAAGCTCTGTATTCTCTCTATCATGCTGCTGTAAGCGCCGTCAACTATCCTATCTGAAAACTTATTCTTGGTGGATTTAAGCTCATATTCCGCACTGCAATTTTCACAATAAAAATCCGCCTGCTTAGAGTTATTTGGAAACTTACACAGACGGATATTACCGCATACAGGGCAGTATAGGTTATTCTTCACCCAATTTTCGCTTACCACCCTTACCTTTTGGGAGCTGCTTTTATAGCTTGCAGCAAGGCTGGTATCCAGCGTTAATTGCATATTACATCCGTTTTATAATCTCAAGCACCAAGTTCGCGCTTATATCAGCCGCTACTTGTTCATTTTTTTCATATGAAGTATGGCTGTCTTCATCGGCTAAGTCGCTTATTGTGCGCACTACAAGTATAGGCACTCTATTTACAAATGCGGCGCAGGCTATAGCTGCGCTTTCCATATCTACGCAAAGAGCGGGCATTTTCTGCCTTATCGCGTATTTTTGCTCCCTTGTTTCCACAAAGCTGTCGCCTGTGGCTATAAGACCTTTTTCATAGGGGACTTCGTTTTCTTTAAGGTAGTCCTCTGCTATTTGCATAAGCTTAGCGTCGGAGTAGAAATAGCGCTGGAAGGGCATAAAATTATCCATTATGGTGGGGCTAAAATCATGGTAGGTTATGCGCTCACCAAGGCATAGGGTAAGCTCCTCAACATAGGGGGCAAGCGCGCCTGCTATGCCTGTGTGCAGTATGATATCCGGCTTATAATTATTTATTACAAACTGCGCGGTTATAGCTGCGTTCACCTTGCCTATACTTGATGCCGCCAGTACTACCTCATGCCCTGATATCTTGCCCTTTGTAAAATTATTCTTTAGATGTTCTTCAACCTTGGGGTTCTGCATTTCGCATTTTAGAAGGTCTATCTCAACATCCATAGCAGACAATATAGCTATCATTTATTCCTCCATATATTCTATTGTTCTAACGGGGAGCACAAGGTAGGTGTACTGGTCGCCCTTAACCGGGCATACAACGCAGGGACTTACATTAGTGTTAAACCTGAGTACCAGTTCCTTACCATCTATATTTTTTACCACATCCATTAGGTAGCGGGAGTTGAAAGCTATATCCAGCGGCTGACCCTGCAAGTCTATCGCTATACGCTCAAAAGAGTTTGCTTTTTCGGTATTTGCGGATATAGAAAGCTGCTCATCCTTTATGCTTAGCCTAAGCAAATTATTGCCTTCCCTTGCGATAATAGCCGCCCTTTCAACTGAGGATATAAATATGTGTCTGTCTAGCTTTACTGCGCTTGTCCAACTTTCTGGCAGTATTTGCTGGTAATTTATATATTCTCCCATGATAAGGGGGGAATATACCTTAGTATTTCCAAATACCGCCATTATATGGCTATTAGTGAAGTTAAACTCTATATTTTCATCGCCTTCGCTTGCCATAAGCGCAATTTCCTTTGCTATTGCGCCCGGAATTATGCAGGATATATATTCCATATCTTCAGGCACTTCATTTACAACGAATATCTTCTGCATAGCAAGGCGGAAACCGTCAAGGCATACTATGCGTACTTCATCTCTGAATACCTGCATGTATAGACCTGTAAGTATCCTCTGGCTGGCTTCTGATGATAGCGCAAACGCCGTCTTTGACACCGCTGAAGAATATGCGCCATGAGGCATTTTTACGCTTGTACCGTTTACTACATCGGATATCTCAGGAAATTCTACAGCGTCCATGCACATAAGCTCGGTAGATGATATATTTGCCGCCTCTATTTTGGCTTTCCTATCCGCTATGGATATCTTAATATCTCCCTCAAGCTTTCTAGTAAGTTCATAAAGAAGCCTTGCAGGAAGCAGCGCGCTGCCGTCATTTTCTACGGTAGCTGAAACTAAAGATCTTACAGTCATGCTGCCGTTTGTAATGGTCAATATTAAACCTTCATCCGTGGTTTCTATAAGCACGCCTTCGTATGATGGCATAGGTGCCTTAGACATAAGAGCCCTTGTTACCATGCTTAAGCCGCGGTTTAATTCATTTGCAGAAACTAGTACATGCATTCTATCACTTCCTTGTTGTTTAGTGGAGGTAGTATATATATGTAGTAGTAGTAGTAGGGGCTGTGGAAACAGTGGAAAAGCCCATTTCAGCCTTGCTGCTACTGATAATATGCTGTGTATAAACGGTGGATTGTTATCCAAAATCAGTGTATTTTTTGTGGATAAAACATATTTTACAGAGGAATAATAAAAAATTTGCTACAGCATATAATAAAATAATATATGTATCTACCCGTGTATCCTCCTCTTTATTCAGTAAATATGCCTTATATGGCTAAGTCTATAACTTAAAACATTAAACTTTACACAGTGTAAACAGCCTGTGTAAAAGCGCTTGTGGATAGTTTGAGCCTTGCCCTTAAATAAACATACCTAGTTATTAAAACTTATCCACAAGTTATAAAGGTTTTTATAGCAAAGATGCCGCTTCTTTATCTATTAGTATTGTAACATTTTTATGCACATTTAGTATGGAAGATGGAACCATAGGGTCTATATCTCCCTTTACCATATTGCGTATTGCTTCAGCCTTGCTCTTGCCATAGGCTATAAGCAGTATTTTCTTTGAGCGAAGTATGGTGCCTATGCCCATGGTAATGGCTTTTTTGGGTACATCGTCAGCGCTTTCAAAGAAACGCTTGTTGGCTTCTATTGTGCTTTCGGCTAAATCTACCACACGGGTGGATTTTGAGAAAACGCTGTCCGGCTCGTTAAAGCCAATATGCGCGTTTGTGCCAAGGCCTAGTAGCTGTAAATCTATGCCGCCCATAGAAGCGATTTTATTTTCGTAGTTTATACACTCTTCATCTAGGTTTTCAGCGTTGCCGTTTGGCAGAAAGCTTTGTTTTAAATTTATCTTAGAAAAAAGCTTATCCTGCATGAAGTAATGATAGCTCTGCTCGTGCGAGGGTTCTAGCCCCAGATATTCGTCTAAGTTAAAGCTTGTTGCGCTGGAAAAATCCACCAAGCCTTCTTGATGCCATTTTATTAAATACTCATAGCTTAATATTGGCGATGAGCCCGTTGCAAGCCCAAGCACGCAATCGGGCTTATTTATAACTTGAGATGCTATAAGCATGGCGCAGTTAATTGCAACCTGTTCTGCGTTGTTTAGAATGCGTATTATCATAATAAAAACCTCCTTATAAGGTAGCTGAATTATATCATAAAACTGCCAAATATTAAAGGCACAGAATATTAATATAATATAAATTAATTTGTAATATTAATTTTGGCATATTGTGTCTTGTAAGCGCAATTGCTAAATGTATAAAATATATGTATAATGTCGCATAAGAAATTAGCGAGGTGAGAAAATGGTAGATGCGGATAAGTTTGCTAAAGAACTAGACTTAATCGAGCTATCTCCTTCAACTAATAAAGAATGGAACATAGAATCTGCTGAGTTCAATAGACCTGGTATAGAGCTTGTAGGCTTTTATGAGCATTTTGCGTACAACCGCCCGCAGGTACTGGGCAATGTGGAGATGACCTATATAGACTCCCTAAATAGCGAAGAAAGGGAGAAGGCTCTAAGGCGCTTTTTCTCATACCCAATACCCTGCGTTATTATATGCAGGGGCTATGTTCCGCCGGAAGAGTTTTTGCAACTTGCAAGGGAAAATAATGTAGCCGTATACAGCACTAAAAAGGTAACAACCAAATTTATAGTAGAGGCTATAATGTACCTTAACAATGTGCTGGCTCCAAGGATTACCATGCACGCTGTTCTTGTTGATGTATATGGCGTTGGGGTTTTAATTACAGGCGAAAGCGGAGTAGGTAAATCCGAAAGCGCGCTTGAGCTTGTTACAAGGGGCCATCAGCTGGCGGCGGACGATGTCGTGGATATAAGGCGCGTTAGCGATAATAGGCTTATAGGCGAATCTCCCCCTACCGTGCGCCATTTTATGGAGATTAGGGGCATAGGCATAATAGATATAAGGCAGATGTTCGGCGTTGGCAGTGTGCTTATGAATAAAACTATAGATATGCAGATACACCTTGAAAACTGGAAAGAAAAAAAGGAGTATGACAGATTAGGTCTTGAGGAAGAATATACGGATATTCTAGGCGTTAAAATACCGCACCTTGTAATACCTGTGCGCCCCGGCAGAAACCTCGGCATAATTATAGAGGTTGCGGCGCGTAATTTCAGCCTTAAAAAGATAGGCTACTCAGCAGCAAAAGAGCTTGATAAGCGCCTCAACGAAATGATGATGAACAGCCTTAAAAAGCAGTCGGAGGATTAGAATGAAATATATAGGCATAGACCTTGGCGGCAGCCATATAGCCTGCGGCGTTGTAGATGAAGACGGCGAAATACTAGCCAAGGCGGAAACTTCTACTCTGGTTGGCCGCCCTTTTGAAAACATAGTGTACGATATGGGCAGGTGCGCCCTTACAGCGGTTGAAAAAAGCGGCGTCCATATGGACGAAATATCCACAGTAGGTATAGGTATACCGGGTATTGCGAATAACGCAACGGGTGATGTAATATTCTGCACCAATTTATTCTGGACGGATGAGCCGCTAAGGCGAGAGCTTCAAAAGCAGATAAATAAACCCGTATGGATAGAGAATGACGCAACAGTCGCAGGCTTTGCTGAAAATGCCATAGGCATTAGCAAGGGATGTAAGTCCAGCGTGTTTATTACACTTGGCACGGGGGTAGGTGCAGGTATTATTATAGACGGCAAACCTTGGATAGGTTTCCACGGCGTCGCCAGCGAAATAGGGCATATTACAATGGTTATAGATGGGGAGCCCTGCACCTGTGGCAAGGACGGCTGCCTTGAAAGGTATTGCAGCGCAACGGCGCTTATACGCATGGGCAAGGAAATGTGCATGGCTCACCCTAATTGCGATATAATGCAAAGGATAGACGGCAATTTAGAGCTGCTTAACGCTAAAATAATAATAGATTCAGCAAAAGATGGGGATTCCCATTCCCTTATGCTTTTCAATAGATACACAAAGTATTTGGCGCTTGCCTGCAATACTATTATTTCTTTTTTAGACCCCGAAATGATAGTGCTTGGCGGTGGGGTAAGCCACGCAGGGGATTTTCTGCTTAAATCCATAACTGAAAAGCTTCCCCATTATCTTATGTTTAAAACCATGCCTTATGCTAAAATAAAGCTTGCAACCCTTGGCAATGAGGCGGGTATTATAGGTTCTGCGCTTTTAGCGCGCGATATGCTAACAAAATAGGAGAAGATATGCGAATAATAACACTTTACAAGGACACACCAAAGGACGGCGATAAAATCAGCGTTTCAGGCTGGGTACGCACAGCTAGGGATTCTAAAAACCTATGTTTTATAGAGCTTAACGACGGCTCCTGCTTTGATAATTTGCAGGTAATAGTGCCGGCAGAAATAGAGGATTTTGAGGAAATCCGCAAGATAAGCACGGGCAGCAGCCTTAAAATAGATGGGCAGTTTAAACTTACCCCCGGTATGAAACAGCCCTTTGAACTTGAAGCTCAAAAGGTAACAATACTAGGCAAGGCGGATTTAGACTATCCCCTTCAAAAAAAGAGGCATAGCTTTGAATACCTACGCAGCATAGCCCATCTGCGCCCAAGGACAAATACATTCTACGCGGTGTTTAAGATAAGGGCAATAGTAAGCCAGATAATACACAGGTATTTTAGCGATAGGGGCTTTATATATGTGCATACGCCCATTATTACTACCTCCGACGCTGAGGGCGCGGGGGAGATGTTTCAACTAACCACACTTCCGCTTAATAATCTACCAAAAACAGAGGAAGGCAAAGTAGATTACGCTGAGGATTTCTTCGGCAAAAAAGCGGGGCTTACTGTATCAGGGCAATTAAATGTAGAGGCATTCTGCATGGCATACGGCAGGGTGTATACATTCGGCCCTACATTCAGGGCGGAGCATTCCAACACACCACGCCACGCGGCTGAGTTTTGGATGATAGAGCCTGAAATAGCCTTTGCAGACCTTGAAAAGCTTATAGATTTAGAAGAGGATATGCTTAAATACATTATTAAGCATACTCTAATAGAGGCGGAAGCTGAAATGCAGTTCCTAAACCGCTTTGTATCAAAGGGCATAATAGACAGCCTTAATGAAACCGCTAACGCGGAATTCGTACGCCTAAGCTATACAGACGCGGTGGATATACTGCAAAAAAGCGGGCAGGAATTTGAATATCCCGTAAAATGGGGAATAGACTTGCAGACTGAGCATGAGAGATATCTAACCGAAAAACACTTTAAAGCCCCGGTATTCGTATACAACTATCCCAAGGATATAAAGGCGTTTTATATGCGCATGAATGAGGATAACAAAACAGTAGCAGCTGTAGACCTGCTTGTGCCCGGAGTTGGTGAGCTTATAGGCGGCAGTCAGAGAGAAGAGAGAGAGGATTACCTTATCCGTCGCATAGAAGAAATGGGGCTGGATAAAGATAGCTATGATTGGTATATAGCCCTGCGCCGCTATGGTACTGTAGAGCATGGCGGCTTTGGCATAGGCTTTGAAAGATTAATTATGTACCTAACCGGCATAAGCAATATAAGGGATGTGCTTCCCTTCCCGCGCACGCTTGGCAGCGCAAACTATTAATGTGCGAAGAGCTTTTAAATTCCCTAAACGATTATGAAAAAAGCCTTGCAAAAAGGCTTATATATGCAGGCAAAAATGAATATAATAAAGGCGATGTAATTATAAGCCTGCTTAGCCAAATAGACGCATTCGGCATGGTGCTATCCGGCAGCGTACAGGCGTATACTTTTACAAAAGATGGTACGCCTGTGCTGCTTTCTGTGGTGGAGGAAGGCAGGATATTTGGCATGTCGCTATATATTATGCAAAAACCTTCGCCTGTTGAAGTAATATCAACAGGCAAAACCATTGTGCAGTGGTATAATACGGATAAACTATCAGAGCTTAAAAGCGATGCGCAGAATGTAATATATAAAAATATGCTAAGCATACTGGCAGATGATGTACAGAATATGAATAAAAGAATACGCATACTAACTAAGCCCGATATAAGGCGCAAGGTGTTGAGCCTGCTTAATATGTACGAAGTTAAGCCCAAAGAAAAATTCTCCATACCAATGGATAGAAGCGCTATGGCAGCGTACATAGGTACTGACAGAAGCGCGCTTTCAAGGGAGCTTTCTAATATGCGAGATGAGGGCATAATAGATTATTATAGGAATACTTTTGTTATATTGCGGTAGGTATTTTTATTGTATGGCTAAGTGAAAGGAAAAACATATGAAAGTAAAGAAACTCTGCATATTAGCTATACTGCTTACAATATTATTTAGTATTGTTGGCTGTTCCAAAAATAATGTAAATAAAAACACAGTATCCTTTTCAGATGCGAAAATATACCTGTATGGCGAAAAGCATGGTATAGAAAAGATAATGAAAAAAGAGCTTCAAAAATGGCATGAGCATTACCATAAGGACGGCATTAGGCATTTATTTATAGAATCCCCGTACTTTAGCGGTGAATTTCTTAATATTTGGATGAAAAGCGATAGCGATGAAATACTTGACGCCCTTTATGACGATTTAGAAGGCACAAAAGCGCATGTGCCCTTTTATAAAACTTTTTATAAAACAATTAAGAAAGAATGCCCTGAAACTATTTTCCACGGTACAGATGTAGGGCACCAATTTTTCTCAACCGGCAAAAGGTTTATAGAATACCTTGAAAATAACAACTTAGAAAATACAGAGCAGTATAAACTTACGCAGCAAGCAATAGAGCAAGGCGAATACTTCTACGATAGCCAAGACGATGTATACCGTGAAAACAAGATGACGGAAAACTTTATCCGCGCTTATGACGCTCTAGGCGAAATAAAAATAATGGGTATATACGGCGGCTCTCATACAGGGCTTTTCGATATGGATTATACGGGCAAAGTTCCCACCATGGCAAACCAGCTAAGGGAGCATTATGGGGATATAATATATTCTGAAAATTTGTACTAAAAAAGGTATTGTTTATTAAGAGTACAAAGACTTATAAAATTTGCCACCGGTGGTGGCAAAAATGCCTTGGGTAATTTGCTTAATTTTGGAATATTAGTGTGCAGAATTGACATTAATGTGCCTTTTTTATTATAATTATTATGAAGCATGTAATGTTGCTTAAATTGAATGGTGCAAAATGGAATTCTTGAAAATTTAGAATCTATGTTGTTTATAAGAGCTTCTCGGAGTGCCGCAGAATGATTTATGGATAATACTGTTTTTATATCGAAGTAGTTAAGTTTATACGCAGAAAAACTATAAGATGCCTTGCATAAAGAGAGGGGATGCTAAATGGCAAAAGTACAAGATGTAGTTGATTTTTTTGTCGATACTGCACAGAAGAAAGCCGAAATGCAAAGTGGCGATTTGGTAACCAATTTAAGGTTACAAAAATTGCTATATTTTGCTCAAGGGTGGTATTTGGCGAGATATGGCAAGCCCCTGTTTGAAGACGATATGCTTTGTTGGAAGTATGGTCCAGTAGTAAGGACGGTATATGATAAATACAAAGACAGGGGAAAGACAGGTATTGAAAATAATTATGCGTTTGATAGAAGTGTGTTATCCAAAGATGAGTTTGAATTACTGCTGGATGTGTTGATGGCATATGATGGGAAAGCCACAAGCGCATTGGTCGATATTTCACATGGGTTAGATACACCGTGGAGTAATACCGGAGCAGGCGAGGTAATAACTAAAGAGGCGTTAAAAAGTTATTTTTCCGAATTGAAACCACTACCCTCCTACATGGATAAAATAAAAAATTTAAAAGTAATAGTACCTAAACGGAATGAAAAAGGTCAACCAATAGTAAAACGTAGCGATTGGGAAGCGTGTGATGGAGATTAAGCAATGGGAAATCTGGTATGCAACTGTAGTATATGAAGATGAAAGCGGAAGTAAAGATAGACCCATTGTTATACTCGATATCGATGGAGAATATATTACAGCTCTACCTATTACGAGCCACGAAAGTAGAAATGTGTGGGGAGAGGTAGAGCTTGTATTTTGGAAAAGTGCGGGGCTAGAAGAGCCTTCAACTGTTAGGACAACAAAGGCAACGCTTCTTAAAAAATCAGACTTAAGAAGAAAAGCCGGAGAGCTTGATATAAGGGATATAACACAGATATTGAGCAAACTATGAATTGTTGTTAGTACTAATCTCAGCCTAAACCAGCTTTATCTTGCGCGCCTTTTCCGATTTGTCTTTGCTTTGCTCAGTCAATATAGCACCGCTATGTTTCCTTCGCCAAGCTTTGCTAAATCAAAAAACTCGCTGCAATCTATACGCTGCTTTAAACTGAGATTAGTATAATAATGCTAGTAATTACATAAAAAAGCAAATCAAAAAAGTATAAATTGGGGGTTTGGGGGCAAAGCCCACAAATTCCTTACAAGAAGTTCAACCATAATAAAACAATAGACGCAACAACCCCAAGGGGGTATGGGGTATACCCCCATAATAATCCGCAGAAGCGGCGTGTACGCTTCGAGGAGTATTGCGAAGCAATACATACCTTCATTTTTCAAGTGTGACCGAAGGTTGCGCGCAGAAAAATGCCCCCTTTTTCATATAGAAAAAGGGGATTTTCCCCGCAGGTTGACGATAGACAACCTGCGGAACTACATTATTTTTTGTCCTTCCGGAGTATCCTCCACAGTATACCCCATTGCACTTATTTTATCCCTTAATTCGTCAGATAACGCCCAATTCTTTTCTTTTCTTGCTATTTCGCGCTCTTTTGCTAGTTTCTGTACTTCTTCAGGCAATTCTTCTGCGCCTTTCATAAGAAGACCAAGCACATCGCATATTTTATTTAGGGTATTAAGCGAATAGTCTACAAGCTTTTTAGAAGACTCGCCTGAAAGCTCAGTATTCATAATGTATACTAGCTCAAAAAGCGCGCCCATGCCTTCGGCGGTGTTAAGGTCATCATCCATGGCGTTTTCAAATTTTGTAAGCGTTTCGTCTATAGCTTTGACTATTTCATCTTCGCCTTGTTTATATTCATCACCGCTTGCCTTGCCTTGGAGGAAAAGCGCCTTATCCCTTGCGGTATACAGCCTTTGGAGCGAAGCTTCTGTCTGCTTTAGAATATCCTCGCTAAAGTTGAGGGGGTTTCTATAATGCGCGCTTAGTAGGAACATGCGCACGGTTTCGGCATCGTACTTCTTTAGTATATCCCTAACTGTAAAGAAATTGCCTAAAGATTTAGACATCTTCTCATCGTCTATGTTTAGGAAACCGTTGTGCATCCAGTAGTTTACAAAGGGCTTGCCGAACGCACCCTCAGACTGAGCGACTTCGTTTTCATGGTGGGGGAATATTAAATCCTGCCCGCCGCAGTGTATGTCTACAGTTTCGCCAAGATGTACTGTGCTCATAGCGCTGCACTCTATATGCCAGCCCGGTCTACCTTTGCCCCAAGGGCTGTCCCAACTGGGCTCGCCCGGTTTTGCGCCCTTCCAGAGTACAAAATCTGCAGGGTGCTTTTTATCCATGCCAACTTCTATACGGGCGCCGGAGTTTAAATCCCTCGTGTTTTGCCCTGAAAGCTTTCCATAGCCTGCAAAGCTTGTAGTATCATAGTACACATCTCCGCCCGCTTCATAGGCATGGCCGTTTTCAAAAAGCAATTCTACTATTTTTATAATAGCCTCTATATGCTCAGTTGCCCTTGGGTGTACGCTGGCTTCACGCACGCCTAGCGCGCCCGCGTCCTTAAAATACTCATCTATAAACCTGTCGCCAAGTTCTTTTACGGTGATTCCTTCATCGTTGGCGCGGTTTATCATCTTATCGTCTATGTCTGTAAAGTTCTGTACGAATTTAACTTCGTAGCCCTTGTATTCAAAATAGCGCCTTAGCACATCGAACACAACAAAGGGCCTTGCGTTGCCTATGTGAAAATAGTTGTATACAGTAGGTCCACAGGCGTATATACCGACCTTGCCTTCTTGTATTGGAACAAACTTTTCCTTGCGGCGACTCATAGTGTTGAAAATCTGCATATAAACCTCCTGCTTTCTTTTTACGCTTTTAGCGCATAGCCCCTTTATACAAATACATGCAAAAATAAAGCTTTATGTATTATACCACAAATATTAAAATTAAAGCAGTAGGCAATTTTGCCATAGTGTACAATATTATGTGTAACCGCATGGAATACGGAATTGGAAAAAGAGGTCCTTTTCTTGTAAAATTTGTTAGACCACACAAACAACGAAAAGGAG
>JGI24707J26582_10001604_pt1 | contig 17673 bp, 16 predicted proteins | sample BioPla1DNA1_FD_26582 | JGI IMG/M metagenome (IMG submission 26582)
TATTTTTGTCAATAAGTTTTTGTCGTTGTAGTAATAAGTTTTATTAATTGTTGTGCCAGATTCTGTTATTGTTTCTGTTTTTCTATTCCCTGCTGCAACAGACCATCTTGGCAATATGAATAAATCTGCTTATATCTATATGTAATAGGGCCTTCAGTAAATTGAGGATGACTTATACTCTCTCTTGCTCCATTGTCATAATAACTGTATTCTGTTAGTTTTGTAGGATCCACATTGGATCAAGCTTACACAATTTTTTAACGAGCAATTTAATTCTATTGTAAAATTCTTGTTCTTTGCCTTCGTACCACCAATCAAAATTTTTTATATATTGATTTTCGCCTTCTAATTTGTTTAAAATTACTTAATTCTCGTATACGCTTTTTTCTAACATTGCTATACCATTCAGTTAAAGGGTAGTTTTTGTTAATCTTATATACTTCGCTGTAGATTCCTTCTTTTTTTCAATATCAATAATTGTTAAATCTTCTTGTGATAAATTCATATTATTCACTCCTGTTTTATTAAAATACTGGCACAGGTTTAAACACAAGTATAGTATTTACATTAACTCCTCCTAATGGCATTGTTGGACTATACGGCATAACTTTTTAAAGTTACATTATCTTCCGTACAATCCCTCTAAATTTTTCTAAATTTTTTTCAAATGTTTCTAACCAGAAATATATCACCTTCTTTGGGTTTACATTTCGTTCTTTTAATTGCTTTTAATTGGTGCTTTCTGGGATCTTTATTATCCAATTCTTTAATTTTAAGTTGTATATCATCCGGTAATTCAGCAAACCTCTTTTTCCACCTTGAGGAAATAGGATTGTCATTGATGTCTTTAAGACTTTTCATCATGCCATCCTCCTACTTTAATCCATTTAGAAAGTTCTCTGCTCATATTAATGCTTCATCCCATTAATTCCTAGCAACCTGTCAACCTCCGATGTGACACGCATAAAGCGCTCATGGTAGTTTCCTCCTACACTTATATACTTTATACCACGCTCATCAAACAATTTTTTTATCTCATTTCCGTACTTTTCCCGGTCGGAGGCTATTTGCTCATGCCTGTCACCGTCCTGTACAAATTCCACATCGGGTTCTAAATAAAACACCAAATCATAATGGTTCAAATCTGAAATTGCATCAGCCAGTGCCTTATTCTTCTGTTTATCCTTTTGCGTCCCGTCCAGAAAATCAATATAGAATCGGGTAATTAAACAATCGGTGTCAATAAACAAAACTTTGTTGCTGTGCTTAACTGCTTCCAATTCGTTCATTTTATGAGTCAGCAGAATATCGGTGAAATCCCTTGGAAGCATAAGCCTATCTGTTCCCGAACGCATAGAAATTTCTTTTCCAGCCTCTTCAACATAATTGGTGTTNTAATAATTGGCTAAATTTATAGTAAGTGTTGATTTTCCCGTACTTTCGCCACCAATAAGCAGAACTTTTTTGACATAGTATTCTCTTACAACATTCGGCATACTATCCCAGTTAGCATAAGGATTCTTTCGTATCTCTGTGGAACTGATTCCATTCCTTTTGATGATATAAAGCTCACTTTCCTGATAACATTGCTTCCAAAAACTATTTTCATCATAGTCGCTGCCACAGAAAACCACATCAATGGGTTTTCCCACCATATCTTTTACTTTTTGCGCATCTCTATGCCAATACTCTTTTAGATAAGCTGCTTTTTCTGTTGCATCGTCCTCAAGGAAGTGTATCTTTACATTACCGATATGCTTTGTCACTTGATAAATCCAGCGATACCTTACTTTTGGCGGTATCTCATTCCGATTTACACCACAACTGATAATGATATGCAATTCCTTACACTGATTTGCCGCTTCAATTATACATCTAATATGTCCTAAGTGCAGAGGATTAAAAGATCCTCCATACATCCCAACGTTATACACTTTTCTCACTCCCCTTGCTTTCTTTAAACCATTTAAAAAACATGAAAATGGCATTTAGCAGATAAACACCCCACATTATTAATGTTGCAATGTTCTCTCCACCATTAATAAAAGCCACTGACCACATGTATACCGATACTATGTCAATAATAATCCAAAGTATCCACTGTTCCATATATCGTTTTACACATAGAATCTGTGCAACAACAGAAAGCACCGTGGTTGTAGAATCGGCAAAAGGAAGACTGCCCCCTATTCTCTTTAGAATCAAACCATACAGGAAAATGGCTATAGCAGAGCTTATAAATACACTGACAAGTCTGGTTGGTTTTAATTTTTTCTTCTCAACTTCTTTTGATTCTTCATTTATATGCTTATTCCACATTACCCAGCCGACTACATTCATAGGAGCATAGTATAGGATATTTAGCATAACATCACCATAATATTTTGCACTATAGGCAACGTAGGCATATAAAAGTGTATTAACCATTCCAAAAATATAAGATGAAAGTTTGCCCTTTCCGGTCAGTACGACACATATCACTCCGGTTATGGCCATAACAATTCTGGTTAAATCTTCATTCAAGTATATGGAAAGCGATAAAATGGTTATTGTAGATATAGTAATCCATAAAATCTCCCATAGCTTCCAACCTGATATTTCATTCTTTACAAAAGCAGCAATTTTCTCCATACTAGCCTTCTACCCCCATTTTAATTTCAATAAATAGTTTATCAAATTTTGCTACAAAAAAAAAGGGCTGTTTCCATTAGGAAAGCCCCTCTTTACTCTTTTTTTACTTATTTAAACTCAAACTCTTTTTTACAACCAGTTCATCTCCTTCTCTTTCCACCACTACCTTATCTCCTGCTTTTACCCTGCCTTCCAGCATTTCTTCTGCAAGCTTGTCTTCAACCATGCTCTGTATTGCTCTTCTTAAAGGTCTTGCTCCAAACACCTGGTCAAACCCTTTNTTTGCTAAAAGTTCTTTTGCTTCTTCTGTTACCTCCATATCTATGTCATTATCCTTAAGCCTTTTTGAAAGAAGCTCCATCATAATACTCACTATCTTTATTAAATGCTCTTGTTCCAACGGATGGAACACTATAATTTCATCAATTCTGTTTAAAAACTCAGGTCTGAAAGTCCTTTTTAGTTCTCCCATAACGTTGTCTTTCATGTCTTTATAATCCCTTGCCTTGTCCTCATTACCTGAACCAAAACCAAGACGTTTAGGTTCAGTAATAAGTCTTGCTCCTACGTTTGAAGTCATTATTATTACAGTGTTTCTAAAGTCTATTACCCTTCCTTGAGAGTCGGTAAGCCTACCATCTTCAAGTATTTGCAATAAAATATTAAATACATCTGGATGGGCTTTTTCAATTTCATCAAAAAGTACTACAGAATACGGATTTCTTCTTACCTTTTCAGTAAGTTGTCCTCCTTCTTCATAGCCCACATACCCAGGAGGTGAACCTACAAGTCTTGAGACACTNTGTTTTTCCATATATTCAGACATATCTATTCTTATCATTGCATTTTCATCTGCAAAAAGAACTTCTGCCAATGCCTTGCTAAGTTCGGTTTTTCCCACTCCTGTAGGTCCTAAAAATATAAAAGAACCAACTGGTCTTTTAGGGTCTTTAAGTCCTACACGTCCCCTTCTAATTGCTTTAGAAAGAGCCTTTACAGCTTCATCCTGCCCCACTACTCTCTTATGAAGCTCTTCTTCCATATTCATTAATCTTTCAGTTTCTTCTTCTGCAAGTCTCTTTACTGGAATACCAGTCCAATCAGCCACTATTCCTGCAATTTCTTCCTCGTCAACCACATCTGTTGTAGTTTGATTTTTTTGTCGCCAGCTGCTTTTTGCCTTTTCTAATTCATCCTTTATTCTTTGTTCTTCATCTCGTATTTTCGCAGCCTTCTCAAATTCCTGGGATATTATAGCGTCTTCTTTTTCTTTTTTCAACTTTTCAGCTTTCTCCTCTAATTCTTTTAAATCAGGAGGAGCTGTAAATGNTCTAAGTCTCACCCTTGAACCTGCTTCATCAATAAGGTCAATTGCCTTGTCTGGCAAAAATCTGTCTGTTATATATCTATCAGATAAATTAACAGCTGCTACAAGGGCTCCATCTGTAATTTTTACTCTGTGATGAGCTTCGTATTGATCCCTTAAACCCTTTAAAATAACAATGGCTTCTTCTTTTGTAGGCTCTGATACCGTAATAGGCTGAAATCTCCTCTCTAACGCTGCATCTTGCTCTACATGCTTTCTGTATTCATCAAAGGTAGTTGCCCCTATTACTTGTATTTCACCTCTTGCTAAAGAAGGCTTTAAAATATTAGATGCATCAATTGCCCCCTCAGCTGCTCCTGCCCCTATAATGGTATGCATTTCATCAATAAAGAGAATTACATTTCCTGACTTTTTAATTTCTTCAAGGGCTTTTTTTAGTCTTTCTTCAAACTCACCTCTATACTTTGCGCCTGCAACCATAGAAGATAAATCTAGCGTTACAACTCTTTTTCCTTTTAGAGTTTCTGGAATGTTGCCATCCACAATTTTTTGTGCTAACCCTTCCGCTATTGCAGTTTTACCTACGCCTGGCTCACCAATTAAGCAAGGATTGTTTTTTGTTCTTCTACTAAGTATTTGAACAACCCTCTCAATTTCCTTTTCCCTTCCAACTACAGGGTCAAATTTAGCTTCCCTGGCCATTTCTGTCAAATCTCTTCCAAACTGGTTTAGTACAGGAGTGTTTGAATAGCTTTTACTGGTTTTTGGACTACCCCCTGCACTTGGTGCTTCCTCATTTAACATTTTAAGCATTTCATTAAATAGTTTTTGAGGATCAACACCTAAATCCATCATTATTCTAACTGCAACACTTTCTCCCTCTTTTAAAATTCCAAGAAGTAAATGCTCTGTTCCTATATAATTATGGCCTATTTTCCTTGCTTCCCTAAAACTTAATTCAAGAACTCTTTTTGTCCTGGGAGTAAGACCTAAAGGCTGTTCATTTATCTTCTCCCCTCTGCCTATAAGTTCTTCAATTTGCTTTAATATCTTATCGTCTGTCATTCCCTGACTTTGCAATACACGGGCTGCTATACCGCTTCCTTCTTTAATAAGCCCGTAAAGTAAATGCTCTGTTCCTACGTAACTATGTCCTAATTCCGCTGCTATTTCCTGTGAAAATTTCATTGCTTTTTCGGCTTTTTCTGTAAAACGTCCATACATATGTCAATCCTCCCATCTATGTTTTAGAATCTATTGAAGCTTATTTCTAATTAGTTCTGCTCTTTTAATATCCCTTTCAGCTGCAAGGAGTTGCTTTCCAACTAAGTATTGCAAATTTGCAGGTTGTATGCTTATGAATATTTCATTAAGAGTATTTATATCTATGTTAGTAATTATACCCATATCCACTCCTAACCTAACATCAGAAAGCAATTTAAAACTCTCTTCAGATGAAAGTATTCTGGCATTGGATAATATCCCTAATGATCTAAATATTTTATCTTCAAACCTAAAAGGATTTTGTTTATGGAGTTCTTTTCTAAGCATTCTTTCCTGAGAAATAATCTGGTTTGCAATGTTTTTTATATTTGTAATTATCTCTTCTTCTGTCTGTCCTAAAGTAACTTGATTGGATACTTGAAACATATTTCCCATAGCTTCAGAATTTTCTCCATACATCCCTCTAACAGTTATTCCAAGTTTGCTGCAAACCTCTAAGGCTCCTTTTATATATCCTGTCATGGTAAGGGCCGGTAGATGCAGCATTGCAGATGCCCTTATTCCAGTTCCAATATTTGTAGGACAACTGGTTAAGTATCCTAGGTTTTCTTCAAATGCAAAATCTATATTTTGTTCAAAAAGACGATCTATGTCATTACATAAATTCCATGCATTCTCTAGCTGCATACCTGGAAAAAGGCACTGAATCCTTAAATGGTCTTCTTCATTTATCATTATACTCACTTTTTCATCACTGCTAAGGATAACACCACTTCTCATTTGGCTGTCTGCCAATTCTGAGCTTATAAGATGCTTTTCAACAAGCATCTGCCTTTTTAAAGGAGTTAATTTTTGCATATCTATAAATTCAAACTTGCCAATGTCATTTTCTTTTTCAACAATAATCTCTTTTGCCTTTTTTTGAACTTCTTCCCCATCTTCATTTCTCATTCTAAAGGGAAAAGGAAAGTCTTTGAAATTTCTGGCAAGGCGTACTCTACTGCTTATAACTACATCTGATTCTGGTCCATTTTCTATATACCACCCTTTCATCAAAATTCCCTCCTTAATTGCTAAAAATTTTTTCACATTTAAACATCATCTGATTTTTGGATTTTTTAATATTTATTAAATTTCCTCAGCTTCCATTTCTTTTATTTTGTCCCTTATTTGGGCAGCCTTTTCGTACTCTTCATTTTTTATACAAACATTAAGCTGTTCTTTTAATTTTCTTATTTCCCTTGATGCTTTTACTCTGCTATAAATTTTTTCAGGTATTTTCCCATTATATTGAACATTTCCATGAAGCCTTTTTAATAATGGCATAAGCTTCTCCCCATAAGTTTTATAGCAATCTGCACAGCCAATTTTCCCGGTTTTCTTAAAATCATCATAGCTCATTTTACATGTATTACATATAACTTCCTGGCTATGGGGCGAAACTGATGACAGATATGGAACCCCCATAATGCCTGAAAAAAAATCATTTATACTAAAAGGAGGACCTATTTTAAGCTTTCCTTCTTCTTTGGCACAATTTTCACAAAGGTATAAAACATGTTTATTGTTGTTTATTATCTGAGTAAATTGAATGTTAGCAACTCTTTTTTGGCATTTTTGACATAGCATAAATCCCTCTCCTTTCAACGGTCTTTCAATCATCTAAATTAAAAGACATACCAGCATATTTTTTAAAATATTTGCTCTTAAATTATTCCTTTGGTTCACAGGGACACTGGATAAAACCTTATCACTTGTTGCTGCTTTTAGCATTAATGCTTCCTTTTCTGATATTATGTCATAGTCAACAAAATTATTAATAAAAGCATGGGCTGTCTGTTGGGAAATACTATCCCCCATAGATGCCACAATGTGCATAAGATAGTTTTTATCTTTATGCTTTATCCTCACCCGCCTTATTCTTATATGTCCTCCCCCACCCCTCCTGCTCTCTACATAATAACCTCTGTCCGTTGTAAATCTTGTATCTATAACATAATTGATTTGGGAAGGAACACAGTTAAACTGGTTTGCAAGTTCATTTCTTTGTATTTCAATATATCCATCAGTATCGTCAATCAGCTCTTTTATGAAAGCTTCTATTATATCACTAAGTTTTGCCATATCCACCACCCTCTTTAGTTTATTATGATTGTTTACTTTATTGCGTTTGTTTACTTTGACTATCTTTGACCTTTAATATTATTATATTTTATTTTTTGAAAAATTTCAAGAGAAAAAAAGGGTAAAACCCCCTTTAAAAATTAATTATTTTAAGATATAACTTAAATTAGACGCGTTTTTTATTTGTTTCATTATTGTTTTTTGTAACTTGTGCTAAATAACGTGCTTTTTCTCTCTGCTTTTCAGGAGTGATCCATTGATGAAAAGATGATATAAATTCTCCATACTGGGTTGTATCTTCTATTCTTTCGTCCTTAATATTGTTTTTATTGTTTTTATTTGCCATTTTAAAGTATTCTCCTTTTTAGAATATTTATTTTCACATATTAAGTCTTTATATTTTTATAAACCTCTTTTCTATTTTTTCAAAAAAAATAAAATAGTATTCCTATCTTAAATTGGTTTATTCATTTTTGAAAATTGGAAAATAAAAACATTATTGCCAAGATAACAGGCTGGTGTACAACATATACCAGAAGTGAGTGCCTTCCTATAAGATTTATTAAATTATCTTTTACTTGAAAGGAAAAAATACTTTTCTTATCCCGGTATATTGTTTTTCCCAGTAAAATACCGGCAACAAAGAACAAAGACCAAGGCAGCAGTGGATAATAATCCAGTGAATTGAAATTTTTATTTCTAAGTCCGAACATGAAAAGATAATTGTTTTTTACTTGTATATCAGAAATTACAATACTTATTAAAATAAGTGCAACTAGCAATACAAAAAGCCAATGTTTACTAAGTTTTTTTAATACAGGTGAAATTAGCATACATATTGATATCATATGTAAAATACCAAATACAATATATTCTTCACTGTTAAATATATATGTGGCCAAAGTAATGATAATTGCAACAGAAAAAACCATCAACCCCCGCTTGATGCTACTCCTGCTAAAAAAAGTGCTTATTCCAGAAATTATAATAAAAAAGGTTGCACATATATTTCTTAGCACATTTATAATACCATAAGAATAATTCACAGGTATTCCATAGAAATATTCTAAATTAAAAAGTATGTGCAATATAATCATTAGTATTACAAGTATGCCTCTTGCCATATCTATTTCCCAAATACGGTTTTTGCTTATCTTTCTCATAATCCTCCACTACAAATTAATTTTTAAATAATTATTTTAAAATGGTTTTTATATAAATATAATAATTAAGCCCAAGTTAGGAAAATATAACCTGGGCTTTTTTATAAATAGATAACCTAAAATGTTAATTAGCAGATTCTCCACTTTCCTGTTTAGCTCTTTCAATTACTTTTTCACTTACATTTGGAGGCGCTTCCTCATATCTTTCAAACCAGAGTTTGAATTTTCCTCTTCCCTGGGTCATTGATGTTAAATCTGTAGCATATCTAGACATTTCCGCTTGTGGAACTTCCGCATCCACTTTTTGTATACCATTTTCAAGTGGAGTCATTCCTAATACTCTTCCCCTTCTCTTATTTAAATCACCTATTATTTCACCCATGTAGTTATCTGGAATATAAACTTCCACATGTACTATAGGTTCTAATAAAACTGGTGAAGCCTCAGGAAGACCTTTTTTGTATGCAAGGCTGGCTGCCATCTTAAAAGCCATTTCAGAAGAGTCAACTGAGTGATAAGACCCGTCAACTAGCGTTGCTTTTAAGTTAACAACAGGGTAACCTGCAAGTACACCTTTTCTAATACATTCCTGAAGTCCCTTTTCAACTGCTGGGAAATACTGCCTTGGAACTGCACCACCAAAAATCTTTTCTTCAAAAGTCAATTCCTCTGTTTCTCCAGGCTCAAATTCAATCCAAACATGTCCATACTGACCATGACCACCAGATTGTTTCTTATGTTTTCCTTCTACTTTAACTTTCTTTCTAATGGTTTCTCTATATGGAACTTTTGGCTCAGTCAGCTCAACTTCTGCTCCAAACTTACCTTTTAATTTACTTACCACAACATCTAAGTGAACTTCTCCTATTCCCGAAATAAGCATTTGATTTGTTTCTGTATTTGTTTCCACTTTAAATGTTGGGTCTTCGTCCTGAAGTCTGCTAAGACCACTTCCGATTTTCTCTTCATCACCTTTTGCCTTAGGCTGGATTGCCATGGACAAAACAGGTTCTGGGAAAACTATTTTTTCTAGTTCCACAGCATTGGACTGGGCACAAAGAGTATCATTTGTATTAACATTTTGAAGCTTTGCAACTGCCCCTATATCTCCTGCTACCAGCTGTTCCACCTGTATATGCTTCTTACCCCTTAGCATAAACAGTTGAGCTATCTTTTCATTTTTTCCAGTAGTTATGTTATACGCTGTAGAATCAGATTTCAAAGTTCCTGAATATACTCTAATCATTGATATTTTCCCAACGAATGGGTCTGCAATTGTTTTAAATACTAAAGCTGAAAGAGGAGCATCTTTTGATATTTCCAGCTCACACTCTTCATCAGAATCTTTCTTTTTTGCCTTTACAACCTTTTGGTTGGCTGGGTCTGGCATTAAATCTATAATTGAGTCCATTAAATTTTTAACTCCTATGTTATTAACTGCACTTCCTATAAACACTGGAGTTATAAATCCATTTTCTACTCCTGACTTAATACCTTTATTTATTTCCTCCGCTGTAAACTCCTGACCATCAAAGAACTTCTCCATAAGCTCTTCATCTGTCTCTGCAACAGCTTCATTTAACACATTTCTAGCTTCTTCAACTTTATCTTTTAAATCAGAAGGAATTTCAATTTCCTCTAATTTGTCTTTTCCATATTTAAAAGCTTTCATGCTAACAACATTAACACAACCTGTAAATTTTCCACCTTCAATTATAGGTAGTTCCGCTGCAACAACACTATTTCCGAAAGTATCTCTAAGCTGATTAAAAACTTTATCATAATCTGCATTTTCTTCATCCATTTTATTTATAAAAAACATTTTTGGAATTTGTCTTTCATTTGCATATTCCCAAGCTTTTTCAGTACCAACTTCAACTCCACTTTTTGCTGAAACAAGTATTAGTGCACTATCAGAAACTCTAATCCCCTGTTTTACCTCTCCAATAAAATCAAAGTATCCAGGAACATCAATGATATTAATTTTATGATTTTTCCATTCACATGGACATACAGACAGGAACAATGAAGTTTTTCTCTTAATTTCTTCTGGATCATAGTCAGAGGTGGTTGTACCATCTTCAACCTTCCCAAAGCGCTCAAGCACTCCAGTGTTAAAAAGCATCGCTTCTGCAAGAGTTGTCTTCCCATGTCCACTATGGGACATTAAACAGACGTTGCGAATTTTTCCAGTGTTTAGGTCTTTCATAATAATTCCCCCTTATATATTTTAATTTGAACTTTTCAAAAGCTAATTGTACTTTTCAAAAGCCCTTTCTTGGTTTGCATTTTTTAAGGAGTTGTGCTAAATTATTACATAAGGCTCTGCGTTATTATTTGCGTCATTATTATTAATAAAAACGTTATTTTTAATAGAGATAGTATTTTATTCACTCTTTATATTATAATCTATTTATCATAAATTATAATCTATTTTATATATCATAAATTATAATCTATCTATATATCATAATATCATAACTTTATATCATAACTTTATTACACCTATTTTATATTCAACTAATAATTAAAATTCCCTTTTTATTTGATATAAATTTGTTAAAATAAATTTATATCGTTCTTAGAATTGTAACACATATGTTAAAAATCGTAAATGGTTTTTTCCTCCATCTATTCTTACATATTTCTGTTGACAATTTAGGCTTATCATTGTACATTAAGAATAAGTTTTAGTATGTTAAGAATATTTTAATATTTTATTAATAAAAGGAAGGTAATTGTTATGGTCATTGTAATGAAACCTAATTCTAAGGAAATTGAAATACAGGAAGTAGCAAAAGTAATAAGCTCATTAGGACTTGGAGTGCATATTTCCCAGGGTACAGAACGTACCATCATAGGTATTATCGGGGATAAAAGAAAACTTGGTGATGTTCCTTTAGAATTAATGTCAGGGGTAGAAAAACTTGTACACATAGCAGAATCATATAAACTTTCAAGTAAAACATTCAAACCCAATCCAAGTGTAATTGACGTAAATGGTGTTAAAATTGGTGGGAAAGAATTGGTTGTAATGGCTGGTCCATGTGCAGTAGAAAGTCAGGAACAAATATTAGAGGCTGCCAAAGAAGTTAAAAAAGCAGGTGCCCAGTTTTTAAGAGGCGGAGCCTTTAAACCTAGAACTTCTCCTTATGCATTTCAGGGTTTAGAAGAGGAAGGCCTTAAACTTCTTAAAGAGGCAAGGGAAGCCACCGGACTTCTTATAGTTTCTGAAGTTACAAGCGAAAAAGCTGTTGAAATAGCAGATAAATATGTGGATATGTTTCAAATAGGTGCAAGGAATGTCCAAAACTTTCAACTTTTACGTGAAGTTGGCCGTTCAAAAAAACCTGTTCTCTTTAAAAGAGGAGTTGCTACAACTATAAACGAATGGCTAAATGCTGCAGAATATATAATGAGTGAAGGTAATTATAATGTGGTATTATGTGAAAGAGGTATCCGTACCTTTGAAACAGCTACAAGAAACACACTAGACATAAGTGCTGTACCAGTGATTAAGCATTTAAGTCATCTGCCAATAATAGTAGATCCTAGCCATGCTGCTGGAAAATCAGTTTACATAAGCGCTCTTTCGAAAGCTGCTATAGCTGCTGGTGCAGATGGTCTTATTGTTGAAGTTCACCCCCATCCTAAACAGGCTCTTTCAGATGCCGCACAGCAATTATCACCTGAAGAATTTGATAATTTGTGCAAAGATATTGAAGATATAGCCAAAATAGTAGAAAGAGAATTTAAATATGGTGGATAAAAAAATCTCTGTTATAGGTCTTGGGCTTATTGGGGGATCAATTGTAAAGGCCTTAAAGGAGCGCATGAATATAACTAATATAGCAGCAGTTGATAACAATATAAAGTCCTTAAATCAGGCTCTTGAAGAAGGATATATAGCAAGAGGTTTTTCCAAACTTGATGAATATATATTTGACTCAGACATTATTTTTATATGTACACCTGTTAATATCACAATTTCATATATAAAGGCACTTAAAGATAATGTTAAAGATAATTGCATAATAACCGATACCTCAAGTACAAAAGGCAATATTATAAATTATATCAACTCACTGGATAATCCCCCCTGCTTCATTGGAGGACATCCAATGACTGGGGCAGAAAAAATGGGCTTTAAATCAAGTTATGCCCACCTTTTTGAAAATGCTTATTATATACTTTCACATACTAAAAATTCTACAGACAGCCATATGAATACTCTATGCAAAATAATTGAAGGAATAGGTGCAATTCCATTAAAACTAGACGCCCAAATACATGATAAAATAACTGCAACAATAAGTCATGTACCCCACGTAATAGCCTCTGCTCTTGTGAACCTGGTAAAAAATTCTGACTCAGAAGATAAAAAAATGCAGACTCTTGCAGCAGGAGGATTTAAAGATATAACAAGGATAGCATCTTCCAGCCCTCAAATGTGGGAAAATATAGTTTTGAGCAATTCAGAAAAAATCAAAAAAACAATATTTGATTTTATAGAAACACTAAACAGTTTTGTGGAATATATTGATAATAATGATTCAGGTAGCATTTACAACTTTTTTAAATCTGCTAAGGCTTACAGGGATTCCTTTTCAGATAATCAAAAGGGGTTAATCCAGCCTTTACATGAATTGGTGGTAGACGTAATAGACAGACCTGGTATAATTGGTGATATAGCAACTTTACTAGGGCAAAATGGCGTCAATATTAAAAATATAAATGTATCAAACAGCAGAGAATTTGAACAAGGGTGCTTACGGATTACATTACCTGATTCTAACAGTGTAGACATATCTTATAACCTGCTCACCAGCAAAGGTTATAAAGTATTTAGAATATAAGTCTAAAAACTAAACTTATATTTTAAATACCCGATAAATTTCAAGAGAAGTTTTTAAGTTGTTATAAATCAACTTTTAAATTATATGCTAGTTTTTATATACTCAAGGAATGGGGGAATTTAAAAGTGTTAGTTGAGAAAAGAGATTCTTTAAGAGGCGAAATAACGGTACCAGGCGATAAGTCCATTTCACACAGAGCCATTCTCTTTGCTTCATTGGCAAAAGGGACTACTGAAATTGACGGACTTTTAATGAATGAAGATTGTCTTCATACAATTAACGCCTTTAGGAAAATGCAAGTAAAAATTGAAATATTGCCGGATAACAAAGTCAGAATTCACGGAAATGGGCTTTACAGTTTAAAACCTCCCACTACAGTTTTAAATTCCGGTACATCTGGAACGGCTCTGCGATTGCTGTTGGGAGTTTTGTCAGGTCAACCCTTTAGCTCTGTTCTGACTAGAGATGATTCTGCACTTAGAAAACCTGTAGGTAAAGTTGTAACACATTTAAGACAAATGGGGGCAAATATTGACGGAAGAGATTCTGGAAACTTGTGTCCTTTAAGGATAACTCCCGCTAAACTAAAAGGAGTAACTTGCAACTTATCTGTTTTAGACACTTATATCAAATCCCCTATGCTTATTGCCGGACTTTATGCAGAGGGCGAAACAAAAGTTATTGAAAAAATCAAGTCAAGGGACCATTCGGAATTAATGCTAAATCATCTAGGAGCGGATCTAAAAATTGACGGNCTTGAAGTAACCTCTAAAAGAATTGAAAATCTTTATGCCAACGATATTAAAATACCTGGAGATATTTCAACTGCAGCTTATTTTATAACAGCAGCTCTATTAGTGCCTGATTCTGATGTAACAATTAAAAATGTAGGGATAAACCCCACAAGAACAGGAATTCTTGATGTATACAAATCAATGGGCGCAAAAATAGAAATTCTCAATGAAAGAACTGTAAATAACGAAAAAGTAGCTGATATAAGAGTTACATCTTCATCTCTAAAAGCAACAGAAGTAAAAGGAGCTTTGATACCAAGACTTATTGATGAAATACCAGTTATTGCCGTTGCAGCTACAATGGCAAAGGGAACCACAGTATTTAAGGATTTAAACGGGTTTAAAATAAAAGAATCCAACCGACTACAATATATAGTCAGAGAACTTTCAAAACTTGGTGCATCTATCAAAGAAACTGAGGACGGAATGATTGTAGAAGGCGGTAAAGAGCTTAAGGGCACTATTGTAGAAGGATATAATGATGCGGCAATTACAATGTCTCTTTGTGTTGCAGGTCTTATAGCAGAAGAAGAAACTATGATAAGAAAAACACAAATTTTAGATATAGCATACCCTGAATTTATTACGGTGTTAAATAAATTATAATTATAAAAATTATAAACAAAGATTTTTAAAAAGGGGCTATAAGCCCCTTTTTGTTAGTTTAACCTTTTAATTTGGCATCTTTTCTTAATTTTTCTTTAAGTCTATATCCTAGCACCATTAAGCTGTCACTTAAATGAACATTTTCAATAATAACATCATGAGTAATCTTTAAATCCATAGGAGAAAAATTCCAAAGTCCTTTTACTCCTAAACCAGCTATTCTTTCTGCTACAGAAGGAGTTTTTTCATAAGGTACGCAGAGCATGGCAATATCAATAGTTTTATTTTTAACAAATTCCTCGAAGCAATCAAAGTGTAATATTTCTCTTCCATTTATCTTTTTTCCTACTAAATCAGGATTGACATCGAATATTCCTACTAAATCAAAACCCCTCTTTTCAAAATTTGAATAATTGGCAAGAGCCTGTCCCATGTTGCCTGCTCCAATAATAACTACATTAAACTTATCATTAACCCCTAGAATATTTCCAATTTCATTAAACAAAGATTCCACATTATATCCATACCCCTGCTGACCAAAGCCACCAAAACAATTTAAGTCCTGACGTATTTGAGATGCGGTTATTCCCATACGCTGACTTAATTCTTTTGAAGATATTTTTGTTATATCCATCCTCAGTAAATCTGACAAGTAGCGGTAATATCTTGGTAAGCGTTTTATCACAGCCATGGATATTTTTTTATCTCCACTCATCCATTTCACCTCTTATATAAAATACTGGTGGAACTACATCATAGCTCGAAAATACAATTAAACCACTGTGATTATACACCTTTGTTATTTTATTGTCAATATTGCTTACACATATGATTTTTGCTACAATTGGTGTTGTAAGCTCAAAAGAAAGATGTGATTGCCATTATTATTTTAAACTGCAACAAAATAAATTTTTCATTTGGAATAAATAAAATATTGAATAATGTATCCTTTAGCATAAAAAATACTGATAAAGTAGGTATTGTAGGAGTTAACGGTGCTGGTAAAACCACCCTTTTTAAAATAATTACTTCAGAATACACCCCTGAAAGTGGAGAAATATTCACTGCTAAAGACTTAAACCTTGGATATTTAGAGCAAAATTCCGGACTTGATGAGAATAACTCTGTACTTGAAGAGGTACTTACTGTATATTCCCACTTTATTGATATGGAAGCACGTATAAAAGAGTTGGAAAAGTGCATAAGTACTGAAAAAAATGAAGAAACTTTAAACTCATATATGAAAGAGTACTCCCGCCTGTCAGAAGATTTTTCAACACTTGGGGGATTTGAGTACAACAGCCGTGCTAAAGGTGTTTTAAAAGGCTTAGGATTTTCAGAAGATAATTTTGATTTGAAAGTTGGCAAATTAAGTGGAGGACAAAAAACCCGGCTTTCTTTATCAAAACTTCTTTTAAAAGAACCTGACCTTCTTCTTTTGGATGAACCTACAAACCATTTAGACATTAATTCAATAGAATGGCTAGAAAACTTTTTAAAAGAATATAGAAAATCTGTAATGGTTATTTCCCATGACAGGTTTTTTATAGATAAAGTTACTGACAAAATTTTAGAGATAGAAAACTGTCGTGTAAAGCTATATAATGGAAATTATTCATCCTATATAAAACAAAAGACTTTAGACAGAGAAATACAGCAAAAACACTATGAGCAACAGCAAAAGGAAATTGCAAAAATGGAAGCCTTTATCCAGCAGCAAAAAAGATGGAACAGAGAAAGAAATATCATTGCTGCAGAAAGCAGGCAAAAAGCCATAGACAGAATAGAAAAAATAGATAAGCCTGAAAATTTGCCTGATAAAATCAAAATAAAATTTAAAAGCAGCATCTCTAGTGGAAAAGATGTTTTATATGTTGAAAATCTTTCAATGGAGTTCCCTGGAAAACCCTTGTTTAGGGATTTGACTTTTAATGTAAAAAAAGGTGAGAAAGTATTTGTATTAGGGGCAAATGGCAGTGGGAAAACAACCCTTTTGAAAATACTTACAGGAAAACTTAAGCAAATTTCTGGAAGTTTTCGATATGGTTATAATGTTAAAATGAGTTATTACGATCAGGAACAAGAGTCATTAAACCCTGACAACACAGTACTTGATGAAGTATGGGATGCAAATCCTGGTATTTTACAAACAGAAATTAGAAATGCTCTTGCAATGTTTCTTTTTAAGGGTGAAGATGTTTTTAAGCCAATATCCGCTTTAAGCGGAGGGGAAAAGGGCAGAGTATCACTGATTAAAGTAATGCTCTCAGGTTCAAACCTTCTTCTTTTGGACGAACCTACAAACCATTTAGATATTAATTCAAGAGAAGTGTTAGAGGAGTCTCTTGACGATTTTGAAGACACCTTAATTGTAGTTTCCCATGACAGATATTTTATTAATAAACTTGCCTCAAGAATTATTTATATTGAAAATGAATCTTCTATTATAGATTTTAAGGGAAATTACCAAGACTTTTTATCTTACAGAAATAAAATAAATGCTCAAAATGAAAATAATGAAAATGCCAATGAAAAAATTTCTTCTGGTAAACTGCAGCATTTAGCCAGCAAAGAAGAAAAATCAAGAAAGAGACGCTTAGAAAAGCTAGTACTTAATACTGAAAAAGAAATATTTGAAATTGAAAGGCGTTTGGATGAAATAAATGAACAAATGCAGTCAGAAGAAATAGTAAGTGACCATTTAAAACTTATGGATTTACAAAAAGAACAAGATGAACTTAATAAAAAGTTGGAGAATCTTTATAAAACATGGGAAGAGGTCAGCCTAGAGTTTAGCAATTTGTCTTAACCTCCTTGTATTAAACCTTATATACTAACCCATATGCTAAACCTCTGTACTGACCTCTGTATTTCACCCTTTATCATAATATTTTTTTATCCCTTCTTTTATGGCCATAGCTAATTTTTCTTGGTATTCCTGTGTGGAA
>JGI24707J26582_10001605_pt1 | contig 17672 bp, 12 predicted proteins | sample BioPla1DNA1_FD_26582 | JGI IMG/M metagenome (IMG submission 26582)
CGATTTGGTTTGGGAAAGAGCTTGGGATGAGGAACTTGGTGGTGGATTATACTGGAGAACAGATAATAAAACCAAAAATTCCTGCATTAATTGTCCTGCAATAATTGCGTCTTCCTTACTACATAAGAATCTGAATGATGAAACTTATATAGAGAAAGCGCTAAAAATGTACGAATGGCAGAGAGAGAATTTATTTGAGGAAGAAACCGGTGCTGTTTATGATGCCTACGACTTGACTGAAGGAATTAATAAATGGACCTCGACTTATAATCAGGGTACTTTTATAGGAGCGGCTACCATGCTTTATGAGTATACAGGAGATACTAAATATCTGGATGATGCTAAGTTGGCTGCAGATTATACCATGATTAATATGTACAATTATGGTGTTATGAATAACGAAGAAGAAGGTAATGACCTACCTGGATTTAAAGGCATTTTAGCACGCTGGCTTGGTTATTATATTAAAGTCAGTNGACGAGATGATTATAATGATTGGTTAATCAAGAATGCTAAGGTTGCATGGAATAATCGGAATAGCTCAGGCGTAAGCTGGACACAATGGGCACAAAAAACAGAGGATCAATTTTATACTGCCTGGGGATGGATGTTCGGCAGTTGTATCTTTGCTACAGAATTGCCATCCGGAATAAAAGTTGACACGACCAATATCCAATGATATGATATATAAAGATATATCATTTAATACACATATTTGACATACATAGTGAATGTATTAACTAATTATAGATAAAGGATGTCATTTCGTGAAAAAACAAACATTGTACGAGAAAATTAATAATGATCTTTTACTTGATATCAAAAATGGTGTTTACAAAGTTGGTATGCGTGTTCCTACAGAAAAAGAATTATCTGAAGAATATAGTGTTAGCAGAATTACCAGTAAAAAAGCCTTGGATAAGTTAGCAGAGCAAGGAATTATTAATCGAATACCTGGAAAAGGTTCCTTTGTTGCAGATGCAAATGTTCATAGTTTGTTCCAAGACACTGCTGAAGCAAAGGAAGGAATTCTTATTGGTGTCATTATGGATGGATTTGGCGCTAGCTATGGTTATGAAATATTGCACGGTATCATTCAGGAATGTAGAAATCACAATGCCAATTTTATTCTTCGACTTACCTATGGAAGTAAGGAAGAAGAAACAAATGCCATTAATGAACTCATTGCCCTTGGGGTATCTGGGATTGTTATTATGTGTGTACATGATGAAAATTATAATGCAACACTTCTTAAATATGCTGTTGAAAAATTCCCTATTGTATCTATTGATCGTAGAATGAAAGGGGTTCCAGTTTCCTATGTGGGAACTGATAACCATAAGGCAGCAAAGGATTTAACAAGTGTATTATTGGATAAAGGATATGATAATATTTGTTTTGTATCCCATATGCTCATGGATACATCGACCATTTCCGATAGAAGGGCAGGATTTATTGAAAGCCATCTAGAGCATGGTTTAATTACGAATCCATCCTCCTGGATAACCGATTTAAAATCAACTCTTCCAAGTTATCGATCTGAAGAAGTAGTGGAAGAAGACATAGTTAGAGTAAGGAATTTCATTCAAGAAAATGACCATATACAAGCGTTCTTTGTATTAGAATATGATATTGCAACAATAATCTATAAAGTTCTACGAGAACTAAAATTAGAAGAAAGGTTACCGATTGTCTGCTTTGACGGAATAGGAAATATCGTTAATGATGTCAAGTTTACTCATGTCAAGCAAGATGAAACTGGTATTGGAGCAAAGAGTGTTGCTTTGTTGATGGACAAAATGAAAGGTGACAGATCGGTTGAAACAATATTAGTTCCACACAAGATTATACTGGCTAATGAGTTTGCAGACTAATATTAAAATATAAGTAATATTGAAATTATATATTATATAAGATACAAGACAATATAAAGCTTATTTACAGCGTAATTGCTGTAAATAAGCCTTTTTGATGTGTTATTTTATCATCAATGTATTATATAATATATCATATTAATTAATTGACATAACATATTGCATATTGTATAATTGTATATAACATAGCAACTAAACAAAATGAATAAAACGAATATTAACTTAACAATTTTATACTAAAACTAAAAGGAGAAGGATGAGAGAATGCAGAAAACATTAGACAGAATTCCGGATGTATTATTGCATAGAGGTGCAGAATTAGAAGAAGCTTATAAAAAAGTGTACCCGGATTTAGCACCTTTGGTGAAACAGTGCTTTTTAAATACCATTGAGACAACCGTGAAAAAGCTGGATGACGGCAGTATGTTTGTAATTACTGGTGACATTCCAGCCATGTGGCTCCGTGATTCAGCTGCACAAGTAAGACATTATATTAAGTATGCGAGTAAAGATCAGGATTTATGTAATATAATCAAAGGAGTAATCCGTAAGCAGGCGGAAATGGTATGTATTGATCCCTATGCCAATGCCTTCAATGAAAGCGCTAATGGACAGGGACATAAAGATAATACAAAACAAAACGATTCTGTATGGGAAAGAAAGTATGAAATAGATTCATTATGTGCTCCTCTTTATCTATCCCATCGTTTCTGGAAGGAAACTGGGGAAACGGATATCTTTGATGAGCAATATTTAGAAATGCTTAAAAAGATTATAGAAGTATTTACAATAGAACAAAACCACGAAACTTCTGATTACTTTTTCCAGAGACTTGACTGTGCAGAAACCGATACCTTACCGATGGAAGGGAAAGGAAACCCTGTAGCCTATACCGGTATGACTTGGTCTGGTTTCCGTCCATCAGATGATCGATGCATCTATGGATATCTAATTCCTTCTAATATGATGGCAGTTGTTGCCCTCAACTTTGGGGAAGAAATCTGTAGAGAAATCTATAAGGATGATGAATTGGCGAAAGCTTGCAGCAAACTATCATCAGAAATAAAGACTGGTATAGAAAAGTATGGCGTAATCAATCATGAGGAATATGGATCCATCTATGCTTATGAGACTGATGGAATGGGCAACTATAATCTGATGGATGATGCAAATTCACCAAGTTTACTGTCAATTCCATATCTGGAATATAAACCTGCCTCGGACGAGATTTATCAAAATACCCGCAGATTTATCCTATCCGAAGATAATCCTTACTATTATAAAGGAAAATATGCTGCAGGTGTTGGTAGTCCCCATACGCCGGAGGGTTATGTCTGGCATATCGCTTTGACAATGCAGGCACTAACCTCCAATAATCGTGAGGAAGTATTAGAGTGTCTAAAAATGATAGCGAATACCCATGCGGGTTGCAACTTCATGCATGAATCCTTTGATCCTAATAATCCAAAGAACTTTACAAGATTATGGTTTGCATGGGCGAATTCCTTATTTGCAGAACTATTGGATCAACTTCTAATCGACGGTTTCTGGGATTAAATTTATAAGATACATATAATTGACTAAGACTTACTCAATTAAATCGGCAATACGTTATTCGGTAAACAATTAGTATAATAATAGGTAATTGCGAAACTTAATAACTTTATCTATTTTTCATATAAGAGAAACATCTTCCTGAGCGTAGTTTGCGAGGAAACACGTTACGGAGCGAAGGGACTTGTATCATTTATATGAAAATTTATGACAACTATATTGTTTTGCAATTATTTAATTATAATAAAGTTGAAAGGTGCTTATCATTATGGAGGGAATTCTACAGGCCTGTGAAAAAACGCAAGACAGTTTGATTAAGTTCTTTTGGGATGATCAGGATGGTGTTTTTGTAAATCATTATCCGGTTAGGGAAAATGAAAATTGGGTATACTGGTGGCATGCTCATGCCTTAGACTGCTTATTGGATGGGTATTCACGAACGAAAGATCCAAAATATTTAGAACGTTTTCAAAAAGAATATGAAGGAACCTATAAATATAACGGAGATACCTTTATTCACAATTGGTATGATGACATGGAGTGGATGGCACTAGCCCTACTTAGAGCGTGGGATGAAACAAAGGAGGTACGATATAAGGAACAGGTATTCCTTCTTTGGGAAGATATTAAGACTGCATGGAATGATCACCAGGGTGGTGGATTGGCTTGGAAGAAGGACCAACTTGACTATAAGAATACACCAGCAAATGCTCCTGCTGCAATTTTAGCCTTTCGTTTATATCAAAGGTTTCATCGAGATGAGGATTACCAATGGGGTAAGAAAATCTTAGACTGGAACATTACATATTTGATGGATCCAGAAACCTCTTTTATCTGGGATGGGATAAACCGGCAAGGGGATAATAAGATCGACTATGATTGGAAATATACTTATAATGAAGGTGTTGTCATTGGAGCACTTGTGGAGCTGTATAAGATTGATAAAAAGGAAGAGTATATTGATCTGGCAATTCGGATTGCTCGGATTACGAAAAAGTTAATAGCAGATCCTCACGATGGGATACTACCTTATGAGGGGATCGATGACTGTGGTCTCTTTAAAGGAATATTTGTCCGATATCTTTATGATTTAATCCAGATAAAGACGGAGTTGTCAGATTTAAAAGAATGGCTTCTACATAATGATAAAACTCTATTAGAAAAGGGTATCAATAAGGACGATTTAGTTGGTGGTGATTGGACCATTAAAGAAGATGGGTGTGTGGATCTAGCACAGCACTTAAGTGGCATTATGTTACTAGAAATGGCGGCAAAACTTATTTAACATAGTAAAAAGTTCATTCTTAAAGGGATGAACTTTTTATTATGCGTCATTCAAGGGTTTTATATAGATTTTTTATTTTTAACATACAGACATAAACTGTCAAAATAGATAGTTTAATTTTTTTCAAAGAGGCAAAGATTTAAATTGACGCTTGCCATATTTATGGTATAATGAAAAAGAAATGAAATGTAATTAGAAAAATTTAACAAATAGAAAGGATGATATGAAATGGCTTTAGTATCAACGAAAGAAATGTTCCAAAAAGCTTATGAAGGCGGTTATGCTATTGGAGCGTTTAATGTTAATAATATGGAGATTGTTCAAGGTATTATGGAAGCAGCTAGTGAGGAGAAATCTCCTGTAATTTTACAGGTATCCGCTGGCGCGAGAAAGTATGCTAAGCATGCATACCTTGTTAATTTAGTAAAAGCAGCTTTAGAATATTCCGATATTCCAGTTGCACTACATTTAGATCATGGTGCTGACTTTGAAATTTGTAAAGCTTGTATCGATGGCGGATTTACTTCCGTTATGATTGATGGTTCCCATTTGAGTTTTGAAGAAAACATCGCTTTAACCAAGAAGGTAGTTGATTACGCACATGCACGTGGCGTTACTGTAGAAGGTGAATTAGGTAGATTAGCAGGTGTTGAGGATGATGTTAATGTATCTGCAGAAGATGCTAGCTATACAAGACCTGAAGAAGTAGAGGAATTCGTTAATCGTACCGGCGTTGACTCCTTAGCAATTGCAATTGGAACAAGCCATGGTGCATTCAAATTTAAACCAGGTCAGAAACCTCAACTTCGCTTTGATATTCTAGAGGAAATTGGTAAGAGACTTCCAAACTTCCCTATCGTATTACATGGTGCTTCCTCTGTATCCCAGGAATATGTTAAGATTATTAACGAAAATGGCGGTAAGTTAGACGATGCGATTGGTATCCCAGAAGATATGTTAAGACAGGCAGCTAGAATGGCTGTATGTAAGATTAACATTGACTCTGACTTAAGACTTGCATTTACTGCAGGTATTCGTAAATACATGAATGAGAATCCTGGACATTTTGATCCAAGACAATATCTATCTCCTGCTAGAGATAATATTAAAGCATTAGTAAAACATAAGCTTGTTAATGTTCTTGGATGTGCTGGTACATTGGAATAGTTTAACACTGTATTGTAATGTAGCTAACAAAGCGTACTATTGAACTAGATATCTTTCGTTTACCGATTTTATAAGATGATATATTGGTAATTGTTGATAAATTAATAATAAGGATTGCTGGAGAGATATTATCTCTTTAGCAATCCTTTTTGTTTATTATTGATCTCAACCAGTAACATTCTTTTACGCTGTTTCCTGTATGATATCAATTAGACCCAAGGGATGGAGCGGTGCGCTGAATATAAAGCCTTGTATGATATCACAATCTTGCTGTTTCAACAGCTTAAGTTGATCTGCGGTCTCCACACCCTCTGCGACGACTTGGATATGTAGTTTGTGAGCTAAACGAATCATAGTTTCTGCTATATAAGAATCCTTTGTACTGGAACAAATATTATCAATAAATGATTTGTCAATCTTTAAAGTATCGATAGGTAAATTGGTTAAATAGTTTAATGAAGAATAACCGGTACCAAAATCATCTAAGGAAATTTTAACACCTAGATCTTGTAAATTAGTTAATAACTCCATTGTATTCTGCATGGAAGAGAGTAGTGTGCTTTCTGTTAGCTCTAAAACTAAATATTGCGGTGGAAGTCCGGTTTCCTCTAGGATACCCGATAGGGTTTGAACAAAATTTGGCTGCTTTAATTGTATAGAAGAGACATTGACCGATACGGTATATGGTCCAAATCCTTCATCTAGTAAATCTTTATTAAAGCTACATGCCTCTCTGATCAACCACCTGCTTAATTGAATAATTAATCCTGTTTCTTCGGCTATTGGAATAAATTCATTTGGTGATAGGCTTCCAAGTCGCTTACTCTTGATTCTCATGAGAGCTTCATAACCAATAACTTTATTCTTTCGTAAACTAAACTGAGGTTGATACTGTACGTATATTTCTTGGTTATCTATTGCGTTACGTAGGATATCAACAATAATGGTGTTCCTATTAAGTTCTTCTTCCATTTTAAAATCAAATAAGGTAATCCTATTCTTGCCGGCATCCTTGGATTTATACATGGCGATATCTGCATTTTTGATTAATGCGTTTGGTGTAACCCCATTGTCCGGATATAAAGAGATACCAATACTCAACGAAACATAGACCATCTCACCATTAAGATTCATAGGGCTTGCGAAAGCATCTATAATTTTGGAAGCAATCGCTTCAGCTTCATTCTTTGATTCTATATTTTCAATAAATACTAAGAACTCATCTCCACCCGCCCTCGCTATCATTCTCTGGTCAGTCAGGAATGAAGAGAGCTTTCTGGCAGTCATTTCCAATAAGGTGTCGCCATGCTCATGACCTAAGGTATCGTTAATTGTCTTAAAATTATCCAAATCTATAAAGAATACAGCATGTTTTTGTTTATTTGAGATATTGGACATAAGGGTTGCATTCATATATTCTAAGAATGCGAGTTTATTCGGTAGATTAGTAAGTGTATCATGATAAGCTAGGTATTCGATATGGTCATAGTTGGAGCGAAGTTGCTCCTCGTTGGATAGTAGCTCTTCGTGCATAGAAGATAAATCTTCATAATTTGTTTTGATTATATGTATCATCTTATTAAAATTCTTAGATAATTCACCAAGTTCGTTCCGGCTTTTGATATTGGACTGAACGGTAAGGTTACCGTCAGCGGCTGTACGCATTGCGTCCCGTAAAGCGATTATTGGATCAGTAAATTTTCTTGCTAGAGCATTCGCAAATATTATAATAAGTACGAATAGAATAGCACAGATAAGGAGAAGTAAATTAAGCATAATCGCAGTAACAGAGCGAATCTCGGAGATATCTTGCTTTACAAATAAGACCCAATCAAGCTCAGGAATAACACTATAACCGAATGCTTGATCAATGCCATCGTATTTGTGTTCAAAGTAACCATTGGGACTTTGGAAGCCCTTATTATAGTTGAAAACAATGCTGGATAGCACCTTTGAATTTACTGATGTTCCAATTAAGGAAGAATCCCTGTGATAGATTATAGTGCCATCCTTATCCAGTAACATTCCAAAGCCGGTATTACCAATAGAGATGTTACTTAAGAATTCATCAAAGTATGAGGAATTCATTGTAGTTACAACGCAGCCTATATTACCTTGGGCAATTATATCATATATGGGAGTACCTATATCAAATGTATAGCTGATTTGTCCATCTTCAATTACATGACTTATTCCTCCCATGCCAATCGCATTCTCTCCGGTTGAGAGTATATGGGATATACTAGGATCGCTGTGTGTTTTAGTTCCGATTAGAGAGTATTCGGTGCAAGCCACCAATTCTTTCTTAGCATTATATATACAGATCATTTTACAGGATGGATATCTTTTCTTTCTGCTCTGTAGCATGAGGTAAACGGGATTGGGAGAAACCTCTTTATTATTATTGGTTTGTCTTACCAATTGCTGAATATCATCCTGAAGTGCTAATAAGGAAATTTCAGTGATCTGCGTATCCAACATTACTTCCAAACCTGTTCTATTAGTTTCTGCAATCTTTTGTAAATTCTGTGTTTGCACTGCAATTAAACGTTTTGTTAATAAGGCATGCGCAATCGCCGATATTAATATTACTGGAATCATAGTTGAAATGATCAGCAGAATTTTTAAAGATCTTTTGATAGACATAAGACTTTCCCCCATAAATAAGTCATATAAATCCATATACTTACTTCATTCTACCAATTGTGGCAAAATAAAGCAATAATATATTCATCTAATAATTGATACAAAAGGTGGTAAGGATTAATNATTTTAAGATGGATTGACTTTTTATGTATTTTCTACTTGTAAAAATAGATAATTTATAAATGGTATTGACAAGTATAATTGTGATATTGTATAATTAATTCATAAGTTAACGATAACTTAAAAAATATTCAAGGGGGAATAAGAATGAAAATTAAAAAAATTCTTAGCATGCTATTGGTTCTTGCTATGTCGCTTTCTCTCATGGCCTGTGGAGCCAAAGATGACGACAAGAAATTGACAGATAACAGTAGCACATCAAGTAACAAAACTTCAGAGGAGACCGGTGATGATGTTGGAGGTGATACAACAGGGGANGTATTTCCAACCATAGATTCATTAAAACTTGGTGAGGACTACACCGATATTACAGCGGATCTTAAGTTCTTAACACATAGAACGGATATTGTAGATACGAAATTCCAAGATTATATTGCAGAATTCCAAAAGCTTTATCCCAATGTAAAAATTACATATGAGGCGGTAACAGATTATGCGGAGGATGTTACCATTCGTCTTACAACTGGTGATTGGGGAGATATCTGTATGATCCCTACAACAGTTCAAAAGAGTGAACTTCCAGGACTTTTTACTTCTTTTGGTACCATAGAAGGTATTGGACAGAACTATGATTACCTCAATAATTTCGCTTTCCAAGGAGAAGTGTATGGTATTCCTTCAACAGTAAACGCACAGGGGATTGTTTATAATAAACGAGTATTTGAAGAAGCAGGTGTTACTGAGATTCCTAAGACGCCTGACGAATTCATCAATGCACTTCAGAAGATTAAAGATAATACAGATGCTATACCAATGTACACCAACTTTGCAGCTGGATGGACTATGGGTGCATGGGACGCTTACATAGGCGGATCTGCTACTGGTGATCCTGATTTTATGAACAATGGAATTGTACATGGTAAGAATCCATTTGCAGATCGTGGAGATCAGACAGGACCTTTTGCAGTTTATAATACATTATATGAAGCAGTTGCTCGTAACTTAGTAGAAGATGATCCTACAACTACTGACTGGGAAAGTAGTAAGGGTATGATAAATCGCGGCGAAATTGCTACCATGGTACTTGGCTCTTGGGCAGTAACTCAGATGCAAGGCGCTGGTGATAATCCAGATGATATTGGATATATGCCATTCCCAATCACAGTAAATGGCAAGCAATATGCTTCCGCAGGCCCTGACTACTGCTATGGTATCAATGTGAATTCTTCTGATGATGAGAAAATTGCAGCTTTACTTTATGTTAAATGGCTAACTGAAGAATCTAATTTTGCTTATGACGAAGGTGGTATCCCAATTGCTAAGGGAGCTGAATATCCTCCAACATTAGCTTCATTTGATGGTATTACCTTGGTTATTGATAATCCAGCACCTGCAGGAGAAGAGACTTTATTTAACGAACTAAACACAGAATCTGAAATCGGCATTAATAGTGAAAATACACATGTTCAAAGAATTGTAGAAGCTGCAATGGACCAGTCTGAGACAATGAATGATATTGTAGAGGATTGGAATGCAAGTTGGTCAGCTGCACAAGAAAAATATAACGTTCAAGTAACGGAATAATTTGAAGAATGTAATTATTTCTGTTAATTTTACCTATGAGCCAGGGCAGAGTACCTGGCTCGTACTAACTAGGAGGTCTTATGGGTAATTTAAATACTGCGGCTAGAAAAGGAAAAATACCACACAGGATGGTTAAATGGCTAAGGAGCGGTAAAGGCCAACGATTTTTAGTAATGATATCATTTATGACAGCGCCATTATTATTACTATTTGTGTTTACTTATTTACCTTTCTTTAAAATGATAGAATTCAGCTTTTATGACATGAAATATATCGGTGCAAGAGAATTTGTTGGATTAGATAATTATAAGGATGTACTTACAGATAAAGAAGTAATGAACTCGCTGAAATTGTCGCTATATTACTTGATTGGTTCCTTTGTTCAATTGGCCTTAGCATTATATTTTGCTACCATGCTAAGTTTTAAAACAAAGGGCGGTAGCTTCTTTAAAGGAACGATATTTTTCCCATACCTAATTAGTGGTATTGCAATGGGATTTATGTTTAAGTTTTTCTATACCAGGGAGTTTGTATTCGATACCGTTTTAACTTGGATAGGATTTAATTTGGAAAGCTTACCGTATTGGTTAAGAGACAAAAGTGTAAACAATATAGCATTGGTGGCAACTTCAATATGGAAGTATATGGGGCAGAATATGGTTCTCTTTATTGGTGCTATTATGTCTGTGGATAGAGAACTCTATGAATCTGCCAGTTTGGATGGAGCAAATCGTTGGCATCAATTCCGCTATATTATATTGCCAAGTATCAAAACGATTGTTGTATTAAATATGATCTTGTCAATTACGGGGTCTTTAAGTGCATTTGAGCCTCCTTTTGTAATTACAGGCGGTAGAAGAGGAACCTCCACCTTCTTCTTACTAATGCATAATATGGCTCATGGACATCAAAAGGTTGGTAAAGCATCAGCAATGGCTTTAATTCTATTTACCCTTATTATATTCGTTACCATTGCACAAAAATTAATTTTCAAATATGCCTTTAGTGATAACAATGCGGATGTATCGAAAAAAACAGCCAGAATGCTAAAGAAACAACGAGCAAAGGAGGCAAAATAATGACAATAGGACAAAGAATTTTATATATCTTACGGACCGTAATTAAATATGTATCGCTATTGTTAGTAACGATTATTTCGCTTCTTCCTATGGTGTCAACAGTGATTACTGCTTTCAAAACAGAAGTAGAGTATGCCTCGACCAATGTAATGACCCTTCCGCAAAGTTGGACTTATCTTGATAACTTCATTACTGCTTGGAAAGATGCCAATATGGGACTGGCATTTCGCAATACATTGATCATCATGATATTCGTACTCTTTGGTTCCATCATGTTTGGAACCATGCTGGCATATATATTAAGTCGATTTGATTTCCGTGGAAATGGATTGATTCGTAATTTGTTTCTATTTGCTACCCTAATTCCGGGTATTGCAACACAGGTTACGGTATATCAGATTATGTATTCCATGAAGCTAATTAATACTCTGTATGGATATATTATTCTAATGATGGGAACCGATGTTATTTCTATCTATATATTTATTCAGTTCTTTGAGAATATTCCAAAGTCCTTGGATGAATCGGCAATTGTAGATGGCTCCTCTTATTTTGGGGTGTTCTTTAAAATCTTATTTCCTTTATTAAAGCCAGCTATCATTACAAGTATGATTTTAAAAGGTGTTAGTACTTATAACGAGTACTATATGTCCAATCTATATCTACAGGATAAATCGAAATGGGTTACGGTATCCACGTCACTTTACACATTTACCGGCCCTTATGGAAGTCAATATAACTATATCTGTGCTGGTGTACTGATTACCATGCTTCCTGCATTAATCATTTTCATTCTATGTCAGAAGCAGATTTACAGTGGTTTAACACAGGGAGCTGTAAAGGGTTAATGATTTAATCTGGAAGCTTATGAAAGGAGAATACCAATGAGAAGAGCGGAAGATACTGTAGAGACACCAGAGGTACGTAAGAAAAAGCAGGATAGAAAGAACAATATATCCAATAGATTTAAGATTTTCTTTGAAGGCATTTCAATCAGTGATAATAGCAAACAAGAGAAAGCTAGAAATAATAGTAGAAATTGGGATAATGGCGATAAAAGACTTAAAATACGTACAAAAATTTTACTTGGATTTGCTATTCCTATTATACTCATGGCCATATTTGGACTGGTATCCTATCAAAAATCTTCCAAGGCATTCATTGAGAACTATGAGAAATCTTCTACGGATACACTCAATGCGGTTCGAGATTACCTAGAACTGGGAATGACTTTTGTGTCTGACAAATCAGCTGAGCTAATAAATAGTAGCTCCATGGAGGATTATTATAATTCTAAGGGAGAACTCAGTGTAAGTGAAAGTAACAAACGATATAATTCAGTGAGGGAAGATATGCTTTTAGCCAAAAGTGCTAACACGTTTCTTTCTGCGGTTCATGTATTCGGTGAAGGGGGAAAGGGTTATTCTTCAGTGACCAATGCTCCGCAAGATATCTATGAGGCTTTTCTTAATAGTGAAGAAGGTAAGCTGATAATGGCTTCAACTACCCGTTATAAATGGGTTGGTAAACATACTGTTCTAGATGATAAATTAATGAATAAGCAACCACCATATGCAGTATCCATAGTAAGAAAAATGGCAAGTAATAATGGATTTGTGATTCTGGATATTTCTTCTGATTTTATTGTTGATTCACTAGAAGCGATTGATTTAGGTTCGGGAAGCATTGTGGGTTTTATTAGTGGTGATGCCAGTGAAACCCTAGTAGGAAGCGATGAGGAGAATGTTTTTACGAATTTGCCATACTATCAGGAAACAATAATAGCGGGAGAAGATAGCGGATATTCTTATGAAATGTATGACAATAATGAGTATCTCTTCCTTTATAGTAAGGTTGGTGATACTGGTGCTTATGTTAGTGCACTAGTTCCAAAGAGTACAATTTTAAAGCAAGCCTCAGAGATTCGCCTTTTAAGTGTCCTCTTTACCACGATTGCATGTATTATTGCCATCGCCATTGGAACCATGATTGCAGGAAACGTAGGTAATGCAATTACCAATGTTGTTAAATCTATTGCAAGAGCTGCCAGGGGTGATCTAACAGTATCCTTTGCAACTAAGCGTAAGGACGAATTCCAATATCTAGCCGATAGTTTGGAGCATATGATGGAGAATATGCGGAAGTTGATTGGTGAAGTGGCGGAAATTGGACTGGAATTTGCCAACTCTTCGGAGATGGTATCAAGGGCCTCAGAAGAAATCTTAGAGTCTACAAGGGGCACCTCACAAGCAATTGCGGAAATTGAACGTGGTGCTGTTCAGCAAGCTGAAGATACCGAAGGGTGTTTATCCGATATGGCTAATTTATCGAATAAAATAAATCAGGTATATGGGAATACCAGCGAGATTGAGCAAATTGCTGACGATACGAAGAATATAGTAAATGAAGGTATACTTATTGTTGATGATTTGAATATGAAATCCAAAGCCACCAGTGATATTACTCAAGATGTAATTTCGGAAATCAATGGATTGGAAATGCAATCACGACACATAGGTGATTTTGTTAATACCATTAATGAAATCGCAGCACAAACGAATTTGCTTTCCTTAAATGCCTCCATTGAAGCAGCAAGAGCAGGGGAGGCTGGACGTGGATTTGCAGTAGTAGCGGAGGAAATTCGTAAGCTGGCTGATCAAACCGTAGATGCCGCAGGTCAGATACATAAGATTGTAACGGCTATTCAGACTAAAACACAAGAAACGGTAAATACAACGAAGGAAGCAGAGAATATTGTGCAACTACAAACGGCATCCCTAGGAAAAGCAGTTGAATTATTTAACAATATCAATAGCCAAGTAGGTAATCTAGTGGGGAATTTAAATAATATAACAACAGGAATTAAAGGGATTGAAGAAGCAAAAGAAGAATCCATGGATGCGATACAAGATATTGCAGCTGTATCACAGGAGACAGCAACCGCTGCTGAGGAAGTAAGTGCTACGGCAGACAATCAGACGGATGCAGTTGACCAGTTAAGCCAGTCTGCTGTTCGCCTAGCAGAGGAAGCAAAACGTCTGGAAAAGGCTATCCAAAGATTTCGTATTCAGTAAATAATGCCCTTTACTATTATTAAACCTAGAAAAGTAGAGAAACGCTGTTACTACATCCAGTGTTTCTCTATTTTTATCTAAAGAAATCAAAGTGCAAAAGCCTATTAGATAAAAAGTGTTAAAATAAATTATTGTTGAAAAAATAGGGTAATAAGGGTATACTTGTATGGTGGACTCTTGATTTTGAAAGAAAGCAGGCTTATAGAATTATGTATAGAATAATTGCACGGGATCATAATGCAAAGAGTGGAGAGTTTGTAACTCCACATGGAACAATACAAACTCCTGTATTCATGAATGTAGGTACGATTGCTGCAATCAAAGGTGCAGTATCTACAAAAGATCTTAACGAGATTGGAACACAGGTACAGCTTTCCAATACCTATCATCTGCATTTAAGACCAGGGGATAAGGTAGTAAAGCAACTGGGTGGACTTAATAAGTTTATGGTATGGGACAAGCCTATCCTTACAGATTCCGGGGGATTTCAAGTATTTTCCTTAGCGAAGCTTCGCAAGATCCAGGAAGAAGGGGTATATTTTAATTCCCATATCGATGGTAGGAAGATTTTCATGGGTCCTGAGGAAAGTATGCAGATACAGTCCAACCTGGCTTCCACAATTGCAATGGCATTTGATGAATGCCCACCTCACCCAGCAACAAGAGAATATTTGCAAACTTCCGTTGATCGTACTACGCGGTGGTTAAAGCGTTGTCGAACCGAACTGACTAGACTCAATCAGCTGGAGGATACAATTAATAAGGAACAGATGCTATTTGGTATTAATCAGGGTGGAACGCTAGCGGATATCCGTATCGAACATGCTAAAGTAATTTCTGAGATGGATCTAGATGGCTATGCCCTTGGAGGACTTGCTGTAGGGGAGACCCATTCAGAAATGTATCATATGATAGAAGAAACAGTTCCATATTTACCACTGGAAAAGCCGGTTTATCTCATGGGGGTTGGAACTCCCGAGAATATATTGGAAGCCGTAGATAGAGGTGTTGATTTCTTTGACTGCGTATACCCATCTCGCAATGGTAGACATGGACATGCCTATACTAATCATGGTAAAATGAATCTGATGAATGCAAGATATGAATTGGATGATCGTCCTTTGGATAGTGAGTGTAGTTGTCCAACTTGTAAGACCTATAGTAGGGCATATATAAGGCATTTATTAAAAGCAAAAGAAATGTTGGGAATGCGTCTTATGGTACTCCATAACCTACATTTTTACAATCATATGATGGAAGAAATCCGTGATGCAATTCGTGAACATCGCTATCAGGAATATAAGAAACAGAAGTTAGAAGGATTTGTTAGGAGCGAAGATTGATGCGAATAACATTGAATTATAGAAAATTATTTCTTTAGGAGGAACTTATTATGAATAATTATATATTATTAGCAGAAGGTGCAGAAGCTGCATCGGGCACCGGTTCAATGATAATGATTATAGCGCAGGTTGCAATTCTTGGACTATTGCTATACTTTATGATGATACGTCCACAGAAGAAGCAGCAAAGACAAATGGAAGCAATGTTATCTACACTGGAAGCTGGGGATAGTGTATTAACGACCAGTGGTTTCTATGGTGTGGTTATCGATGTTATGGATGAAGTGGTTATCGTTGAATTTGGTAACAATAAGAATTGTAGAATACCTATGAAGAAATCAGCAATCGTTGAACTTGAGAAAGCGAACGCAGATAAGAACGCATAAGATTACAAATGTCCGTATCTGATTTGATATTAGAAAGTGAATGTCAATCGGCTTCGGACATTTTTTATTTCAGATAGATGAATGATAGATGAATTTGATAAAATAAAAGCTATATTATAAATAGTGTACATAATAAAGGGTACATTATAATAGGAAGAAACTCATTCTATGTACTCAAACTTAACAGATGTGTTTCGGAGAATTCGGAAACTTTCCTGTAAGTTTGAGGAGTGATTAAAATCACTGTATGTGATCGGCTTATCTATGAAATTGCCGATAATCTTGTGTAGTTATTTTATTAATAATTATAAGCTAAGCACCGTATTATTTGTGATATTCAACTAGAGGTTTTTTATTATTTAAATAGGTGCTCTCGTAACCGGCTGGATCTGTCTTCCCTCTAAAGCTTCCTTAAGTGTTGGAAGGCTTAAATCAAAATGAGCAACCATAGAGTGTGGTTTTTTCTTATAATTATCTTGCCCGAATGGGACAAAGTAGATATTCTTTGTGTTGAGTAGAAGACCGATGTTCTTTAGGTTAGCACCGAGTGCATCATTGGTTGCGATGGCTAATACTACCGGTTTATTATTTCGCAGATGACCTTTCACAGTCATAAGGACTGGAGAATCAGTGATTGCATTGGCCAGCTTTGCAAGAGTGTTGCCAGTACAGGGAGCAACGAACACAATATCTAGGGTGCCTTTTGGAGTAAATTGTTCCGCTTCTACAATGCTTGTAACCGGATCCCTTCCGGTTATTTCTTTCGTTTTTTTAAGGAAGTCCTTAGCTTTTCCAAATCGGCTGTCGGTCTCTTTTGCTCGATCTGAGAAAACAGGATAAACATTTGCTCCTTCCTTAACCAGTTTCTCCATTTCTTTTAAAACATCTTCATAAGTGCAAAATGATCCGGTTAGGGCAAAGCCCACATTGACATCTTTTAGGGTCATTTAATCACTTCTTTCTTTAAATATGCAAGAATTTCAGTAACAAGAATATTGGCGGAAGCTCTGGCGGCTACTTTACCTGGAATCCCAAGGCATAGCTTGGCATTGATGCCGTGACTATTGGCATAATCAAAATCAACCCCGCCTGGAGCGGAAGCAATATCAATTATTGTAACCTGAGGATCTACAAGCTCCAAGCTATCACGGTCAAGAATCAGTGTAGGTATAGTGTTGAAAATGTAGGAAAAGGAAGGTAGAATGCATTTTAAGTTCTGTAAAAGGACGGTTCCGTGTCCGGCCGCTTCTGCATAAGCCAATGCTTCTTCATTACGGGCTGCAATGGTAACCCGTGCATCCAAACCTCTAAGTTTCTGTGCTAATACCTTTGCACATCGTCCGTATCCTAAGACCAAACAATTGCTACCATGAAGATTACGGTCACTGGAAGCTATTGCTTCCATAATAGTGCCTTCCGCTGTTGCAATCGCATTCTTAATCGTAATTTTCTCATCTGTCATCAAATCGTAATAGGAAATATGCTTCGTATTACATAGCTCAAGTAAAGGCTTGGGGATATTACCCCCAATAAGAATATGATGGCTCTTTAAGAGGTAAG
>JGI24707J26582_10001607_pt1 | contig 17650 bp, 14 predicted proteins | sample BioPla1DNA1_FD_26582 | JGI IMG/M metagenome (IMG submission 26582)
ATTTGAAAAGAATTTGATTTATTATTCATGATGATAAGGTTCATTGTTCAAAATGGTCATTGCCCGATACAGCTGTTCCATAAAAACCAATCGTACCATTTCGTGAGTGAAGGTCATTTTAGAAAGCGACACTTTTTCATCGGCACGATTGTACATGTCTTCCGAAAATCCATAAGGGCCTCCTACGACAAAAATCAAACGCTTTAGCCCCATGAGTCCTTTCTTTTCGATAAAATGGGCAAACTCAGGCGAAGTAAACTCTCTTCCTTTGGCATCTAGAAGTATTACATAATCGTTGGGTTGCAAAGTTTTGAGAATTTGCTTTCCTTCGAGAGTCTTTTGTTCTTTTTCAGAAAGATTTTTCGTATGTTTTATGTCGGGAACGATTTCGATCTCGAAGGGAATATAATGCGCAAGTTTTTTTGCATACGCATTCATCAGCTTGTTATAAGCAGCATCGTTTACTTTTCCTACCGATAACAAAATGATTTTCATTTTTATGAATTTGCCTTCGAATTGCAATTTTTTTGTCCTGATTACAAATGTAATGCTTTATTTTTATAATTTTGTCAATTCATTGTCGTTGGTATAGTTAACAAAAAAGATGTTTTAGGTGTTTATACAATGAGAGTAGTATTGGAAAACGTTTAAATATGGAAGAAAAAGAATTGGTAAACAAACTCATAGATCTTGCTTTTGCAGAAGATATTGGGGAAGGTGATCATACCACCTTGTGTAGTATTCCCGCTGATGCCCAAGGGAGAGCAAAGCTTATTATAAAAGAAGAGGGTATTCTTGCCGGAGTAGAGGCTGCAAGGGAAGTTTTTCACAAATTCGATCCTACATTGAAGATGGAAGTTTTCATCGAGGATGGTGCGCATGTTAAGCCGGGCGATATCGCTTTTGTAGTGGAAGGAAAGGTGCAGTCGCTTTTGCAGACCGAACGTATTGTACTGAACATCATGCAACGTATGAGTGGAATTGCAACGACAACGCATCATTATGTGGAACTTCTTGAGGGAACCCACACAAAATTGCTCGATACGCGTAAAACTTCTCCGGGAATGCGTATATTTGAAAAACAAGCAGTGAAAATCGGGGGAGGAGAAAATCATCGGATCGGACTTTTCGATATGATCCTTTTGAAAGATAATCATGTCGATTTTGCCGGAGGTATCGAAAAAGCTATTCGTGGGGCTCAGGAATACTTGAAGGAAAAAGGCAAAGACTTGAAAATCGAAATCGAAGTCCGCAATCTCGATGAACTGAAAGAGGTGTTGCGTATAGGGGGTGTGGATCGGATTATGCTCGATAATTTTTCTGTTGAAGACACGCGTAAAGCCGTGGAATTGGTTGCCGGAAAAGTAGAACTCGAGTCTTCGGGTGGGATCACGGAAGAAACCATACGTAGTTACGCCGATTGTGGAGTGGATTATATTTCGGTAGGTGCATTTACCCATTCGGTCAAGAGTCTCGACATGAGTTTAAAGGCCGATTAAAAAGATGGAAAATACAGGGAATAAACAAGAATTGCTGGATAAGCGTTATATACGTATGGCGTTCATCTGGGCTGAGAATTCCTATTGCAAGCGTCGCCAGGTGGGTGCGATTTTGGTAAAGGACAAAATGATTATATCCGATGGATATAATGGCACGCCGGCAGGTTTTGAAAATGTATGCGAGGATGAGAATAATATCACGAAACCTTATGTTTTGCATGCCGAGGCCAATGCAATCACAAAAGTTGCCCGATCGAACAACAGTAGCGAAGGAGCAACACTTTATGTGACTTCTGCTCCCTGTATAGAATGTGCCAAGCTTATTATTCAAGCAGGAATAAGCGGGTTGTATATGCCGATTCTTATCGATTGAGCGATGGAATCGATCTGCTCAAAAGGGCCAACATTGAAGTTGTTGCCATAGATATAGATAAATAGATAACGGAAGGTATAATTTTAAAAAATAGTGGATGATGGATGCTGAAAAAAATGTAAGAACGTGGTTACCGTTGTGGCTTGCTTTGGCTATTGTGTTAGGAATTTTTATCGGTAACAAATTTTTGGTATTTGAACGAGGAATAAAAGTTGCGGGTACCGAAAAATTAAACGCAGTTCTTAGTTACATCGGAGAATCATATGTCGATCCCATAAATATGAGGGAATTGGTTGAAGATGCTTTGCCTCATATCGTTAGGGAGCTCGACCCTCATTCAGCTTATATACCTGCCGAAGAAATGAAACGGGTCAACGAAGAGCTGGAATCTCGTTTTTCGGGTATAGGCGTAAGCTTTTATGTGCTAAACGACACCATTGTTGTTACTGGTATTATTCCGGGAGGTCCTTCCGAAGCCGCAGGCATCCAACCCTGGGATCGTATTGTTGAAGTAAACGATACGTTAGTGGCAGGAATAAACATCACCAATGAACAGGTAGTGAAAAAACTTCGAGGCGAAAGAGGTACACAAGTGAAGCTTGGCATCATCAGACCCTCCGAGAATAAAATGATACACATTACCGTAACCCGTGGAGATATTCCTGTTAGCAGTGTACAAGCCTCTTACATGTTAACAGACGATATCGGTTACATTAAAGTAGGTACTTTTGCATTTACTACTTTCAGCGAATTTATCTCGGCTATCTCCAAATTAAAAAACCAACAGAGCAATTCTTTTGTGATCGATCTTCGAGGCAATTCCGGGGGTTCACTGGAAACGGTGGTTTCAATGGCAAACGAATTTTTGAATAAAGGTGAATTAATTGTTTATGCCGAAGGACGCAGATTTCCCCGTATTGATTACTATGCCGATGGATCGGGAACCTGCAAAAACGATCAGATTGTTGTGTTGATTGACGAATTGAGTGCTTCGGCCAGCGAAATCTTTGCAGGAGCTATGCAGGATCATGATCGCGGATTGATTATCGGACGCAAATCTTTTGGAAAAGGGTTGGTGCAAAGTCAACGTCAATTCAAAGACGGTTCTGCCATTCGGTTAACGGTTGCTCGTTATTATACGCCATCGGGACGATCCATTCAGCGTAAATACGAAAAAGGGCACTATGATGAGTACGAAATGGATGCTATCAATCGTTATATCCAAGGGGATTATATAAATGTGGATACAGCTTCGAATGTCGATTTAAAACCATATAANACANTAGGAGGGAGAACCGTTTATGGTGGCGACGGAATCATGCCCGATATTTTNATTCCTCGTGATACCACCGGTATAAATCCATATTTCAATGCCTTGATAAGTCGCGATCTTGTTCAGGAATATGCGATGGTGTACAGCGATAGGAATAGAGAGAAATTAGGGAAATTCAGTTCGTGGGAGGANCTTCATCGCTATCTTCGCATGCAGCCTTTGCTGATAAATTTGGTAAGTTATGCCGATTCAAAGGGTGTAAGGCAGCGTCCATACTATATTGAAGAGTCGCGAAAACTTTTAGAAACTCAATTGGAAGCCTACATTATCCGGAATTTTTGGGGAGAAGAGGGGTTTTATGCTGTTCTTGTGGAAAACGATAATGTGGTTGATAAAGCCATTGAAATGATTGTTACGGGAAAAACCGCACCCGAAGCAATTGTTCGGGAACGTTACAAAGAGTGATTTTTGTTTCTCCTCGAATTATTTCCGTTCGATTTTGTCTTGCAGAGAAAATGTAGGGAAAATGAAACAAGTGTCTTCAAAGCAAGCATTGCGAAATCGAATTGCAGCTAAAAAGAACACTTTTTCGGAAACCGAATTACGCGTTTTTTCGTCAGAAGTGATTTCAATGCTGGAATTAACGTCTTTATTTCAGGATGCTACCTGTATCTTGAGTTATTATAGTATACTCGGTGAAGTGGAAACGCATGATTTCATCGATAAATATCACGAGGACAAATGCTTTATTCTCCCTGTCGTAAGGGGAAATGAATTGGCTTTGAAAAAATTTACTTCACCTGAAGAGATGATAAAATCTTCCTTTGGAATTTTTGAACCAACAGGGGGTGACTTTGTCGATTTTGATCGGATTGATCTTGTTCTCGTGCCGGGAGTAGCATTCGACAGAGAACTCCATCGGCTGGGTAGAGGCAAGGGATTTTACGACCGATTGTTACCTCTTATCCAAGCTCCGAAAATAGGTGTTTGTTTCGATTTTCAATTGTTTGATCATATTCCTTACGATAAGCACGATGTTAAAATGAATATGATTGTCTCGCANAATGAGATTGTGANAGGGTGACGATTTTCGACTTTTTATATGCTTTTATCGGTAAAAATCAATTTGTGCGTCGCACAGTTTTCGGTAATATCCATTTTTGGCATACAATTCATCATGATGCCCGTGTTCTACTATTTCCCCTTCGTGTATAACATAAATCTCGTCTGCATTTTTAATGGTAGATAAACGATGGGCAATGGTAATGGTGGTGCGATTTTGTACCAGTCTATCCAACGCTTCTTGTACTAGTTTTTCCGATGCGGTATCCAATGCCGANGTGGCTTCGTCTAGNATGAGAATTTGAGGATTTTTAAGAATGGCTCGTGCAATGCTGATGCGTTGGCGTTGACCACCCGATAGTTTTCCTCCTCTGTCGCCGATATTGGTCTGATAACCCTGNTCGGTAGCCATGATAAATTCGTGGGCATTGGCAATTCGAGCTGCCTTTTCTACCTCTTCTTGCGTTGCATTTTCGGCACCAAATGCAATGTTGTTGAAAAATGTATCATTGAATAGAATGGCTTCCTGACTTACATATCCTATCAACGAGCGTAAATCGTGAAGNGTNACTTCTTTGATGTTTACATCATCAATATAAATTCCCCCTTCTTGGATGTCGTAAAAGCGAGAAAGAAGATCCACGATGGTTGATTTTCCGGACCCCGATTCTCCGACGAGAGCAATTGTTTTTCCTTTAGGGATAACCAGATTGATATCTTTCAATACCCAATCCGATTGATAGGCAAACCAAACGTGGTTGTAGTGGATGTGGCGATTAAATTGAAGTTTTTTTGGTTTTTCCGGATTCTCGATCTCATTTTGAGCTTCCAAAATGCGATCGATTCTTTCCATAGAAGCCAGTCCTCTTTGTACGGCATAAGCCGATTTCGAAAAATCTTTGGCCGGGTTGATAATGCTATAAAAAATAGTGAGATAATAAATAAAGGTGGCAGCATCGATGAGTCCTTTTCCTTCTAAAATTAGTGAACCGCCAAACCAAAGAACAATAGCTATGGTGATCGTACCAAGAAATTCGCTCATGGGGTGTGCAAGGTACTGGCGGCGTGCAATTCGGTTGGACATTCTTCTGAATTCGTCGCTTCCTTTGTGAAATCGTTCCGAAATTTTCTTTTCGGCATTGAATGCTTTTATTATGCGCAACCCACTCAATGTTTCCTCCACTTGCGACATTAATTCCCCCCATTTATTTTGGGCTTCAAAAGATTTTCTCTTGAGCGTTTTTCCCACTCTTCCCATTACATAACCCATTATCGGAAGCAGTACAAGCACAAAAAGAGTAAGCTCCCAACTCAAAGCAATCATTGTACCCAAATAAATGAGGATAAGGATGGGGTTTTTGAAAAGCATGTCTAGCGAACTCATAATCGAGTTTTCTACTTCGTTGACGTCGCCTGAAATTCTAGCCAAAATATCCCCTCTGCGTTCTTCCGTGAAAAACCCGATGGGTAAAGCAAGTATTTTTTCATTTATTTGATTTCGGATATCTTGCACTACTCCTGTGCGGATAGGTATCGTAAAATACGATCCGAGATAAGCAGACAGGGTCTTAAAAAAGGTCATGGTAATCAAGACTGCAGCCAAGATCAGCAATGTTTGACTGCTTCCGTAGGTTTCAATCAGTTGAGTTATATACCAGTATCCGTTATTGAAAAGAATATCCAGAGAAGAGACTCCCGGAGTATTCCAAGGAATAAATTCGTATGTTGCGGTATTTATTTTGAATAGAACCTGAAGAATAGGTATAATTGTTGCCAGGGAAAATACATTTAAAATAGCAGTCAGTATGTTGAAAATAAAAGTAAGTACAACATATTTTTTATAGGGAGGCAAAAATCGCCTAAGTATTTTAAAAATTCCTTTCATTAAATTCAATGGGTTGTGAAGTCGGCACAAAATTACGATTTTTCACGGAATAACCGCCGAAAAATTCGTACTTTTGTCATTATGCAATTGTCTGATAAAAATACGTTGGTCGAATTACTTGCTCAATTGAATGCGGCTCAACAAAAAGCCGTCGAATTTTGTGATGGGCCGTCGCTTGTCATAGCCGGTGCCGGATCGGGGAAAACCCGAGTGCTTACCTATAAAATTGCTTATTTATTGGAACAGGGGCTTCCTCCTTATTACATTCTTGCTCTCACGTTTACCAATAAAGCCGCAAGGGAAATGAAGTCGCGTGTTTCCGATCTTGTGGGGGAAAAGAAGGCTCGTCAGGTATGGATGGGGACATTCCACTCCATTTTTTCGCGTATTTTACGCAACGAAGCCGAAATTATCGGCTTCGATTCCAATTTTACGATTTTTGATGCGTCGGATTCGCAAAACCTTGTCAAACTGATCATAAAAGATATGAATTTGGATGATAAGGTATATCGTCCCGGCAACGTGTATCATCGTATTTCAAAGGTAAAAAATAGCCTGATCACGCCTGTTATGTACGAACGAAATGCAGAGCTTTTGGAGTATGATCGTAGGATAAAACAACCCCTCACTTTTGAAATTTATCGTCGGTATCAAGAGCGTTTGCGATCTGCGAATAGTATGGATTTTGATGATCTGCTTATGTATACCAATATTCTTTTTCGGGATTATCCTGAAGTGTTGGAAAATTATCGGAATCGCTTTCAGTATATTTTGGTGGATGAATATCAGGATACGAATTTTGCCCAACATCTCATTGTGAAGCAATTGGGAGAAGTGCATCGTCGTGTATGTGTGGTAGGCGATGATGCGCAAAGTATCTATTCGTTTCGTGGTGCAAATATCGACAATATTTTAAAATTTAAATCTTTCTATCCCGAAGCACGCATATTTAAACTCGAGCAGAATTACCGTTCAACCCAAAATATCGTGAATGCGGCTAACAGCCTAATCAAAAAAAATGCAGGACAAATTTCCAAAAATGTTTTTTCAAAACAAGAAGAGGGCGAAAAGATTGAGGTGATTAGTGCCTTTTCCGATTTCGAAGAAGGATTGATTGTTGCCAATAAAATTGCCCGTATGCGTTATGAAGACCATGCGTCGTATGGCGATTTTGCTATTCTTTACCGTACCAATGCGCAGTCGCGTCTATTTGAAGAGGCGTTGCGTAAGAAAAATATTCCTTATCGTATTTATGGTGGTCTTTCTTTTTATCAGCGCAAGGAGATTAAAGACATCATTGGTTATTTTCGATTGATCGTCAATCCGCAGGATGAGGAGGCCTTTCGAAGGATTATCAATTATCCGACTCGTGGTATTGGCAATGTTACCGTCAATAAGATCTCGGAAGCAGCACACTCGCATAATACAAGTATGTGGGAAGTGCTTTCTGATCCGTTGAAATACAACCTGAACGTGAATTCCGGGATGTTGAAAAAACTATCTCATTTTCATGCATTGATTAGCGATTTTATCGAGCAGAACGAAAAGCTGAATGCTTTTGAACTGGCGCAACAGGTAATTAAAAAAACCGGTATTGCTGCGGAAACTTATCGGGATATGACACCCGAGGGAATGAGCCGTGTGGAAAATATTCAAGAATTGTTGGATGCCATGAACATGTTTGTTGCTCAACGGCAAGAGGAAGGCGATGACGATATTTACTTATCGGACTTTTTGTCGGGAGTTTCGCTTTTGACCGATCAGGATACCGATGGTGATTCGGATTCGGAAAGGATAACGCTTATGACNGTGCATTCGGCCAAAGGATTGGAGTTCGATCATGTTTTTGTGGTGGGAATGGAAGAAGATCTGTTTCCGTTGATAATGGCAAAAAACGAGTTCCAAGGTTTGGAAGAAGAGCGTCGTTTGTTTTATGTAGCTATTACGCGTGCAAAAAAAACGTGCACGCTTACTTATGCCAAGAGCCGCTTTAAAAATGGTCGCGTAATATCAACACGTGAAAGTCGGTTTTTGAGTGATATTGATCGTAAATTTCTTTCAGCTCATGGGGATACGTTTTCTGATACGTGTTCGGAACATGAAGACGGTTTTTGGAATTCATTGCGTCATCAAAATGACGGGATGGGGAATGCAAGAAATCAAAAATCGACCCCTACCTTACAGAGAGAAAAATTTTCACCTGTAAAGCAAAGTTCATTTCAATCTTTGTCGAAAGAAGCTGTGGAGCTTCGTGAAGGCGATATCATCGAACATGAACGATTTGGTCGAGGTGTGGTAAGTGGGATAGAATCCACCGGAAGTGACAAACGGGCGTTTGTCGATTTCGATTCTGCCGGAAGAAAGCAGTTATTGCTAAAGTTTGCGAAGTTTAAAATTGTGAAATAAAAAGCATTTGGAATCAATGCGCATGTAGGGTTGTTGCGAAATTTTCACAAGGTTGTCAGTGCTTCCTCGAATAAAGTAATTTTTTCCAATCCGTTTTCGTTGACGATATATGTGTTTTCGATCCCAACGGCCCCGATACCGGGAAGGACGAATTTGGGTTCGAGAGCAATTGCCATACCCGGCTGAAGGGCTTCTTTCGAGCGCAGTGTCAGTACGGGCGGCTCGTTTATTTCCAACCCGACGCCGTGCCCGATGAATTTTGCCTGTTGAACGGTTCCCATGAAGTAAGGTTCGAGTTGATTTTCTTTCGTCTTTTTTTCTGCAAGTAAATAGAGGTCGGAACAAAGAGTTCCCGGTTTGGCGGTTTCCCAAATTTCGTTATGAATGTCAATGGATACTTGATGTGCATGATAGGCAATTTCCGGCACCTTCCCGATGGCAAAAGTGCGGGTCATGTCGTCCATGTAAGGTCGATAATTCCCGGCCATATCGATCATGAGAGTAGTGCCATTTTTTAGTGGTGTTCCGTTTGCACCCAGTGGCAGTAGTGGGGAAATGCCGCCTCCCCCCAATGCATAATCGTATGGAGAGGGTGTTTGAGCGTTGTTGCCGGTCAAGATGCTTCCCATAAAAATGTCCATGTTTTCTCCGAAAGAACGAAAAATTCCCAACGAACCTGCTTTTCTCATAATGTATTCCAGTTCGATCTGAAAATCGATATCGGTCATTCCGGGTCGGTATATAGCGGGGATTTGAGAATAGACTTCAGCATGAATTTTTGCACTTTCACGTATCTGATTAAGTTCAAAGTCTGATTTGATGGCACGTATTTCGCGCATTTTTTGTGAAATATTGGCGATCTTCGGCATGTTTAATGCTGTTTGCAAACGAATAACCGACGTGTACGACAAAGCGTCGGCTTCCAGAAGCAGAAGCCGGGGAAGGGGAAGGTTGTATTGGTTGAGCATGTCGGGGATTTGTTCCGGTTTGCGGATGTATTCTACGCCATTACCGTTAATACCTATCGGACGCTTAATGAAGAGAAGGGGGTCGCTTTCAGGTAAAATATAAAAGTAGCCATTGAAAATGGAATCGTTCAGATAAAACTGATTGACGGAAGTAGTAATGATACAGGCATCGGCTTGTTGGTCGACAATAACTTGTTGAACTTTTCGCAATCGGGCAATCAACTCTTCTTTTGGGGTTGAAATCATATTTGTTTTTATTTTCAAAGGTAATGATAAATCCAATTTGTGGGTTATTATTTGGGATTGTTTTGTAAATTTGTCGAGATAGGATGCTCTTCTTGGTTAATATGAATGTTGGGTTCGAAAGCCGGTCGGTGCTGTGAGTTGATTTGGGAAGATGAGCATAATACCTTTATTACGGGCTGTTTTAATTCGATGAATGGGAAAATACTTTTAGTAGAAGATGATACGGGGTTCGGAACAATGCTCCGAAAATGGTTTGAAAGAAACGATTTCTCGGTTCAATGGTGTACACATCTGAATTCTGCTCAGGAGGCCCTTAGCCGAGGAGAATATGATGTAGTGCTCTCCGATTTACGTTTACCCGACGGAGACGGTATCATGCTATTGCAGTGGATGAAAGAACACAAAATGAATACGCCTGTAATCATTCTTACCGGATATGGCGAAGTACAGACTGCCGTTGCGGCAATTAAACTGGGAGCATACGACTTTTTGGAGAAACCCGTTAATCCTTCCGTGCTTCAACAAAAAATAGAAAGTGTTTTCCGTCAAAGAAAAGAAGGAACATATGCCGTTAAAGAAACACACAAAATCACTGAGAACGATACAGAAGCAACAAAAACGGTTTTAACTCCATCTTTTGTGAAAGGAGAAAGTCCGTTATTGCAAAAGATGTACGAATATATTGCTTTGGTTGCCCCAACGCAAATGTCGGTAATGATTTTAGGAGAAAGTGGAACCGGAAAAGAACATGTTGCACGTATGATTCATGAGCAGAGTAACCGTGCTTCGAAACCATTTGTTGCGGTGGATTGCGGCAGTTTGTCGATGGAGCTGGCACCGAGTGAATTATTTGGGCATAAAAAAGGAGCTTTTACTTCTGCCGTGGAAGATAAAACCGGTTTTTTTCTCGAAGCGGATGGCGGGACGTTGTTTCTTGATGAGGTGGGAAACTTGCCGTATGGTGTTCAGATGCAAATGCTCAGGGCTTTGCAGGAAAAGAAAATCAGGCCTGTTGGTGCGATGGCTGATGTTGATGTGGATGTACGTATTGTGGCTGCCACAAACAAAAATTTGGAGAAAGCCATAGTGGCAGGTAAATTTAGAGAGGATTTATATCATCGATTAAACGAATTTTTAATTGAGGTTCCTCCTCTACGGGATTGTCTTGAGGATATTCCTTTATACGCTGCTCATTTTCTCAAAGAAGCGAATATTGAACTCGATCGTCACATTCAGTCTATTTCTCCGGAAGCTTTGCATGAATTGGAAAATTATTCATGGCCGGGCAATTTACGGGAATTACGAAATGTGATACGACGAACGGTGTTGTTTACAAAGGGCGATACAATTACAGTTGAAAACCTCCCTACATTGAAAGAAAAGTCGGAAAATGATACCAAAAAAGATATAGCTTTAACAAGAGATGCCGATGAAGAAAAAGAAAGAATTATACGTGCTTTGGAAAAAGCAGGGGGAAATAAAACGTTGGCAGCGCGTTTGCTTAAGATCGATCGTAAAACTCTTTATAACAAGATTCATTTGTACAATCTTGATCTCTGATTGTTTTTGTTAACGGAGATAGTCCGTATTTATTTTGTCGGCAAAAGCTTTTAGCTCTTTTATGGTTATCGCAAGTTCCTCTTTCCACTCGGGGAAGGCAGATGCGTCTTTCCCTCGAAGTTTATCCATTTTTCGTAATACGTCACACAGGTATTCTGCATTTAATTGAGCAAGAAAAGGATGGATTTTATGGCATAGCCGTTGTGCTCCTTCAAAATCGTTTTCCCTGATCATTTGTTCCAGTTTTTTGGTGTCTTCATAGGTCGATTCCACAAATCCGGTGAGAATTTCTTTCATTGTTTCTTCATCACCCTCGAATAACGATGCCAGAAGAGAAAAATCGTTTGTTAATTTGTTTTGTGATATTGTTCGTTTCTTGTTCCCGGATAGAATTTCGGAAAGTTTTTTCATGTCGATGGGTTTTGTTATAAAACCGGTGAATCCTGCAGATACGGCTTTTTCTTCGGTAAAGTCGTCGTACGCAGTCATTAACCATACGGGAACATTGGCATCCGTTTTTCGGATATGTTTTAAAATATCGCTGCCTGTTGTTTTTCCAAGTTCCATATCCGTAAACACAATATCGTAGTTTGAAATGTTTGTTATGCATTCGTGGATATTGGTGTTGTCATCACATAAAGTTATCTGATGNCCCATTTGTTGCAATACNTCTTTCAACATGGTGCCNAATGCAGGATGNTCTTCGAAAATCAGGATACGGAACGAAACAGGATGATTGTTTTGGGTAGGGATATTCTTCTCNGCGACGACTGTTTCGTTTGTTTCTTTAATCTGTTTGAGGGGTAGTTCAATCGTAACGCATGTTCCTTTATCTTTTTTCGATTGTATTTGGATTGTACCGTTGAGTGCTTCTGTAAGTCCTTTTGTGACNTACATTCCAAAACCGCTGCCTTCTTCTTTTAACGGGTTTTGTATACGGGAGAACGGTTTGAAAATTTCNGGCATATCTTTCTCATCGATTCCNATGCCGGTATCGGAGACAGTGAAGATAATGTGGTTGGATTCGGTCTGTTGCAACGAGAGCTTAACGCTTCCTTTTACCGTGTATTTAACGGCATTGGAAAGGAGATTGGAGAGAATTTGTTTTAGGATGGTGGAGTCGGTTTCGGCAATGAAAGGATTTTCTATGCGGTTATCGAATTCCAAGTGAAGGTTTTTTGTTTCGGCGAAAGGGCGAAACATTTCAATGGATTCTTCCACCACTTCTATGAGATTGAAACGGGATATATTCAGTTTTTTTGAATTTTTCTCCAGTCGGGAAAATTCGAGCAAATTCGCAAGCATTGTCAGTATGTATTTCCCTGAATGCTGTGCCGATTGAATTTGTTGTTTTTTGGTTTCGGATGTTTCGGTTGATTTCCATAAATCCATATAGCCCATGATGGAAGAAAGAGGTGTTTTGATATCGTGAGAAACGGAGAGCAGCAATTTATGGCGGCTTTCCATGAGTTCTTCGGTGAGTTTTTTTTCTTTAATCAAGTCGATTCGAGCCTTCTGACCTTTGTTCAGGTCATTTATGATGAGCAGGATGAAGGCCAATATCAAAAGCAAAGAGAACGTACCGACAGTAACCGAGAAAATATAAATTTTCCGGGTAAGTTGGCTACTATCTGAAATTCCTCTGCGAGCTGTTTCGATTGTTTCATGATGGAGGCGGGTTAGCAGTTGCGAAAGTTGCAACGATATTTCCTGTTCCGAAAGAACCAGATCCCTTACTTGTTTCTCAATTCCTTGAATTTGCGATGAATAATTCCGAGATGCCTTGTGAGTTGTTTCTATCAGATCGGTATATGTTTCTTTATCCATTCCCGATTTTAATGTATCCTTTTCTATCGTGGTCACACTTATCGTCGTGTCGACAGCGGAATGTGGTTTAAATACGTTTTTCAGCCTGCTCCAGAAATCTTTTTTTTCCTTGACGATGACTGTGGTACTTTGATTGGTGGCAATAACGGACGAGTCTTGAATATGCTCTATTTTTTTGTTTAACTCTTTCAGTGGATTTTGCGATTTAAATTGTTTGACTAATTTGGAGACGAGTGCATTTTTTTCTCCCAACAGGCCATGAATATTCCGAAGCAACGTATCCTGACTTTGTGAAGGGGTAAGACGTTGCATTTCTTTTATTTGGCGTGAAATATCTTTATAAAGAGAATCGTATTGCTGTTCAAAAACGGGGTCAGGTGATGAAAGTAGAATATTGGTTATATTCTGAATTTGTTGGATGGATGAGATCAATTGATTGGTATAGGAAAGGATTTGATTGGACTGCGCAATTTCTTCTTCTTGAGTGTCGATGTTTTTTTTCAATGTGTACGAATAGATGAAAATGCCACAGAAATAGAGGATCACTATCAAAAATATTAATCCTATTTTTATTCTGATGGTATGCTCCGGTGTGTTGTTTTTTTTCATCTTTACCATTTCCTCAACAATGCTTTTCGAAGATTCCTTTTTCAAATATACACGATAATTTTCAATTTACACATTGACAACTAAAAGTTGCGTTCCCATAAATTCAATTTGTTTTATTGTGAGGCTTCATGAGAGTGTGATGTGGAATATTTCTACATTTTCCACGCATTTTCCACAATATCGAATGATGGCACACAGAGTCCCTCTTTTTCTATTTAGTTGTATATGAGTAAATTGAAATACGATTAGATATTTTTGTACGTTATTTGAATAAAGATAAGTGAACAGAATGATTTGATATTGATGGCCATCAAAAAAAAATCGACAAAAAGATTAAGTTTCACATTTAAAATTTAAAGACAATGAAAAAAGTTATTTTATCGGTAGCATTAATTCTTGGAATAGTGGGAGCAACAAATGCTCGAATCCAAGATCAAGGTCAGGTTCAACAGGACCGGACAACGGTTATTTCAACACAATCGCAAGACGATGGTTTTAAAGATGTAAAATTGGAAGATTTGAATGAGAAGGTGCAGGCTGCAATAAGCGTAGTAGCTGAAAATTATACTATCGATGTTCTTCAGTATAACGCAGAAAAACAGATTACGAAGGTAGAAGCAACCAAGAAGGACGATCAATCGAAGAAAACGTTCTACTTCGATGCTGAAGGTAATGAGATAACAATGGATGCTGCTCCGGTGCAGCCTGAGAAAATAGAAGAAGAATCCGAAGAGATTCTATGGTAGAAATGAATTCATGTTGGGATAAGCCACATGACACAAACGATAACACTGCTTAAGGCAGGTTAACACAATCTCATTCTCGATAGACAAAGAGAATACTCCGGCGGGAGGGTTCTTTTTGTCGGATTACCGCTCTCCTTGGATAAACTTTGGAGAGCGGTTTTTTTTACGTTGTCCATATTCTCCATGCTTCCTGCGCTTGTATCAGAAGCATTTCCTCGCCGTTTTTTACGGTCGCTCCATGTGCTTTGCCTTTTTTTAAGAACAATGTTTCTTTAGGATTATATACAAGATCATAAAGAAGATGATTCCCTGTAAGATATGGATAGGGAATAGCCGGACACTCGTTTACGTTGGGAAAAGTACCTACGGGAGAAGCATTTATTATAATTCGGTAGTTGTTGATGATTTCGGGTGTCAGTTCCTCGTATATAAATTTGTTTTCTCCGGGCGTACGTGAAACGTATTTCCAGTCGATTCCCAGATCGTCGAGAGCTTGCACAACTGCTTTCGATGCTCCGCCTGTGCCCAGAACAAGTGCTTTTTTGTGGATATCAGGTTTAATGAGAGGTTCGATGGATTTTTTAAATCCCGGGTAATCGGTATTATACCCTTTTAAATGATAATCGTAACGGTCGTTGGGTTTTCGATCGATTTTGATAACATTTACAGCGCCAATTTTTTCGGCTTCGGGCGAAAGTTCATCAAGAAAAGAGATCACTTGCTCTTTATAGGGTATAGTAACATTCAACCCTTTTAAATTTGGATTAGCCGAAACGACTTCCTTGATTTGCCGGATATTTTCAATTTCAAAGTTGAGATATTTGGCGTCAATGTTTTCCCTTTTAAATTTTTCAGTAAAAAACTTTGCAGAGAAAGAATGTTTTAGTGGAAAACCGATGAGTCCGTATGTATTCATCATGCTCTTTTTTGTGCGATATACAAACTGCAAACGCCTGCTGTATAGGTTTTGTATTGAAGGATATAAAAATTGTTTTTTTCGAGAATAGCCATCATTTCTTTTCCTTGGGGAAATGCGCTAATGGATTGAGGTAAATAATTGTATGCATTTTTATCTGAGGAAATTAAACGCCCTATGAATGGGATAAAGAATTTAGAATATATATTATAGAGCTGTTTCATGGGGAAATGTTGCGGGGTGGAAAGTTCGAGAAACAGGAATATCCCGTCGGGTTTCAGTACGCGATGGATTTCACGGAAACTCGCATTGATATTTTCGAAGTTTCGCACCCCGAAGGCTACTGTTACGGCATCGAATGTGTCGTTGGGAAAATTCATCTCCCTACAATCTTGTTGTTTTAATGTAATACTGTTTTCCAGACCTTTTGCTTCGATTTTNTTTNTCCCCACTTCTATCATTTTTTCGGAAATATCGATTCCGGTAATTTTGTCGGGAGATAAAATCTGTTGTGCCAGAATGGCAAAATCGCCCGTTCCGGTGGCAACGTCAAGAATTTGTCGCGGCCGGTAAGGAGTTAATTTTTTAATTGCGTCCTTTCTCCAGAAATTATCGATTCCCAGAGAAAGAATACCGTTGAGATTATCGTAAGAAGAGGCAATGGAGTTGAACATGCGCTCCACCTGCTTTGTCTTGGGTTCGGATGAATTGTACGGAATCACCTTCTCTGAGTTATAAACCATATCCTTTCACTTTTTTGTCAACAGCATGTTTTTAATATAATGATCGGTTTTTCAAGTAATTTATCACATTTTTTTCGATGCGCTCTTCGAGATTGTCCGTCTCGGCTTTTACGAATTTTTCTCCCGTAAGGATTTCGTAAAGTTCGATATAACGTTCCGATACTTGGTTGCAGAATTCTTCGGTCATTTCAGGAATTTTTTGTCCGGGTTGCCCTTGAAAACCGTTTTCAATCAACCATTGGCGAACAAATTCTTTCGATAGCTGCTTTGGTGCTTCACCTTTTTCGAAACATTCGCGATAGCTGTCGCTATAAAAATAACGAGATGAATCCGGAGTATGTATTTCGTCGATCAAATAAATTTTGCCGTCTTTTTTACCGAATTCGTATTTGGTATCCACCAGAATCAATCCTTTTTCGGCAGCCATTTCGGATCCTCTTTGAAACAAGGCATAGGTGTATTTTTCGATTTGTTCATATTCATCCTTGCTTATCAGTCCTTGTGCAATGATTTCTTCTTTGGAGATATTTTCGTCGTGACCTTCGGCTGCTTTGGTTGTGGGAGTGATAATAGGGGTATCGAATTTCTGATTCTCTTTCATTCCGTCGGGTAGAGGAACGCCACAAATGGATCGTACTCCTTTTTTGTATTCACGCCAAGCACTTCCGGCGAGATATCCCCTGATAACCATTTCCACTTTATAGGGTTCGCAGCGTGTACCTACGGTAACCATTGGATCGGGCGATGCCGTTTTCCAATTGGGAACGATATCGGAAGTTGCATCCAAAAATTTGTTGGCAATCTGATTCAATACTTGTCCTTTATAGGGAATTCCTTCCGGAAGGATAACGTCGAATGCCGAGATTCGGTCGGTTACGATCATGACCAATGTATCGTTCTCAATAGTGTACATATCGCGTACTTTGCCATAGTAAACGGCGGTTTGTCCCGGGAAATGATAATTTGTTTTAACCAATGTATTCTTCATATTTTTGTTTTATTGTTTTTTTGAAAGAAGTTATCGACTAAATTTTCATTTTGAGTGTTTATTTTCTTTTTTGATGGTGTCTGACAAAATTTTCTCGTTTTTTTCGCTTTTCTCGCTTTTTTCATATGCTTCCACTATATCTTGTACCAGTTGGTGGCGAACGATATCTTTTTTGTTGAATTCCACAGTGGATATACCTTTAATACCGTCCAATACTTTCATTGCATGAATTAACCCTGAGGGCTGTGAATACGGCAAATCAATTTGGGTTATATCGCCNGTTACGATCATTTTTGCGTTTAAACCCAAACGTGTCAAGAACATTTTGATTTGTTGTTTGGTGGTATTTTGCGCTTCGTCCAAAATGATGACAGCCTCATTGAGCGTACGGCCACGCATAAAAGCCAACGGTGCAATTTGAATGACTTTGTTTTCGAGATATTCTTTCAATTTCGACGAAGGAAGCATATCTTCCAACGCATCGTATAATGGCTGCAGGTAAGGGTCTATTTTTTCTTTCATATCTCCCGGCAAGAATCCAAGTTTTTC
>JGI24707J26582_10001610_pt1 | contig 17620 bp, 13 predicted proteins | sample BioPla1DNA1_FD_26582 | JGI IMG/M metagenome (IMG submission 26582)
GGGACTTTTATGGCAGGATTTGATGGAAAAAAAGTCATCATAATCGGCGATAGAGATGGAATTCCAGGCCCAGCTGTCGAAGAATGTCTAAAAGGCACCGGAGCTGAAGTAGTATTTTCAGCTACTGAGTGTTTTGTGTGAACCGCTGCAGGCGCTATGGACCTTGAGAATCAACAAAGGGTAAAGGATATTGCTGAAAAATATCCGGCGGAAGATATAGTAGTAATCTTGGGAGGAGCAGAAGCCCAATCCGCAACATTAATGGGTAATACTGTTTCAACAGGTGACCCAACCTTTGCAGGTCCTTTAGCAGGAGTCCAGTTAGGACTAACAGCATATCACGCAGTAGAACCAGAATTTAAAGATGCAGTAGATGCAGATGTTTATGATGATCAAATCGGTATGATGGAAATGGTACTCGATGTTGATGAAATCATAGCAGCAATGAAAGAAGTAAGAGGATAATAACCTTTAAAGATTATCATTGATTAAATAAATTCCCGTTAAAAATGAGAGAGGGGGGAAAACATGAGCAAGAAAAAAGTTGTTCATTATATAAATCAATTTTTCGCCGGTATCGGTGGAGAAGAAAAAGCTGATCATAAGCCAGAAGTAAGAGAAGGAGTAGTAGGCCCTGGAATAGGAATAAATGCGGCACTAGGAGACGACGCTGAAATTGTAGCAACTGTTATCTGCGGTGACACTTATTTTAACGAACATTTAGAAGAAGCTGAAGCTGCAGTGCTCGAAATGGTTGAAAAATACGATCCTGACCTTTTCATAGCTGGTCCTGCGTTTAACGCTGGTAGATATGGAGTTGCTGCCGGTGCGGTAACAAAGGCGGTGGGAGAAAAACTAGGTATCCCTGCTGTAACAGCTATGTATGTGGAAAACCCCGGTGCAGATATGTACAAGGCTGATGCATATATTGTAAAGACCGGTAATTCCGCTGCTACAATGGGGCAAGCTATACCTGCACTTACATCACTTGCTCTTAAATTATTAAAAGGTGAGGAAATTGGAACACCTGAAGAAGATAATTATATGGAAAGAGGTATCAGAGTAAACTACTTCGCAGAAAAAAGAGGTTCAGCCAGAGCGGTTGATATGCTCATTAAGAAACTGAAGGGCGAAGATTTTGTTACTGAGTATCCAATGCCTGCTTTCGATAGGGTATTCCCGAACCCGGCTGTAAAAGATATAACTAAAGCGAAAATCGGTTTAGTAACATCCGGCGGTATTGTACCTAAGGGCAACCCGGACAAAATTGAATCCTCAAGTGCATCCAAATATGGAAAATATGATATTTCCGGATTCGATAAATTGTCAGAAGCTGATCATGAAACTGCACATGGTGGATATGACCCGGTATATGCCAATGCAGATCCTAACAGAGTACTTCCGGTAGACGTACTTAGGGATCTAGAAAAAGAAGGCAAAATCGGAGAATTGCATAGATACTACTATGCTACAGTTGGAAATGGTACAGCTGTTGCAAGTGCTAAGAGATATGCAGAAGAATTCGCAAAAGAATTGGTAGCTGATGGTGTTGATGCAGTTATAACTACCTCAACATGAGGTACTTGTACACGTTGCGGTGCAACACTAGTAAAAGAAGTTGAAAGAGCTGGTATTCCTGTAGTACATATGTGTACAATTGTACCAATTTCGTTAACAGTTGGTGCTAACAGGATAGTACCTACAATTGCTATCCCACATCCACTAGGAAACCCGGCTTTAGACCCTGTTGAAGAAAAAGCATTAAGAAGAAAGCTCGTAGAGAAAGCACTAGAAGCTCTATCAACAGAAGTTGATGGACAAGAAGTATTTGAAGCATTCTAATAGTCTCACTACATTTAAAGACAATATACATCTAAGATAAAGAATACCAATTGAATAGATGGGTGTTAACACCCATCTATTTGAATATGTAAATGTATACTAACATATGTTTGAAATATAGGTAATATATATATGTTTAAGATATAGGTAATAAGTGTATGTATTAAGTATATAGTATATTAGGATAAAAAATCTTTGGGGGTGTCGTTTATGTCGTATGCTGTAGCAAAGGCTGCCGGGTATGTTCTTGTACATACACCGGACATGGTTTTCTATAATGGTACTACACAAACAACTGAAATGGTAGTAAATCCGGACTCCGAATATCTAAAAAAGGTTCCGGAAAGCTTGCGCAGTTATGAGGATGTTGTGGCTTATCCTCCGAACCAGGTTTATATAGGATCGTTAAGACCTGAGGAACTAAAAAATTATGAAGCACCATGGTATGACAAAAAGGTGGAAGGTGCGGAAAGAGACGGTAAACTTGGTGAGGTTACACCGCAAGATGAATTTATTGCATTTATGAAAATAGTTGATTCCTTTGACCTGGTTTCTTTAAGCAGTGATTTTACAGCCTCGGTAAAGGATAAAGTGAGTGCCTATCCTTTAGTGACTGAAGACATGGTGGGCAGGCTGGGAGACGGAGTAGATGCAGATGCCATCAGTAAACTTATTGAGGAACAAGGTGCGGAAGCATTATACCATAACGATGAGGTTGTGGGCTGTGTTAAAAGGGCTCATGCTATAGATGCAAACCTAAGCGCGCATGTAATGCTTGAAAATATAGCATCTAAGGCTTCGGCTGTATTGGCTTTCTTGCAACTTTTATACAAAAATGATATTGACCCTGCTATAGTTGACTATGTTATAGAATGTTCCGAAGAAGCTTGCGGGGATATGAACCAAAGAGGCGGAGGAAACTTTGCTAAGGCTGTAGCAGAACAGGTAGGAGCTGTAAATGCATCAGGTTCCGATACCAGAGGATTCTGTGCTGCCCCTGTTCATGCTTTAATTGAAGCTGCCGCATTGGTACGTTCAGGCACATATAAAAATGTAGTTATTGTAGCCGGTGGTGCGACTGCAAAACTTGGAATGAATGGTAAGGACCACGTAAGACAAGACATACCTATACTGGAAGACGTTGTAGCCGGATTTGCTATATTAATTGGCGAAGACGACGGGGTTAGCCCCATTCTCAGATCTGATTTGGTAGGTAAGCATACTGTGGGCACAGGTTCTTCTCCACAGGCAGTTATTTCATCCTTAGTTACCGACCCGTTAGAAAGGGGAGGACTAAAAATAACTGATGTGAATAAATATTCGGCTGAAATGCAAAATCCGGATATTACAAAACCTGCAGGAGCAGGAGACGTTCCTGAAGCTAACTATAAGATGATCGCAGCATTGGGAGTTAAGAAAGGCGATCTGGAAAGGGCACAAGTAGGTACTTTTGCTGATGAATTCGGTATGCCGGGTTGGGCTCCTACACAAGGACATATACCATCAGGAGTTCCATACATGGGATTTGCTATAGAAGATCTTAAGGAAGGTAAAATAGACAGAGCAATGATTATCGGAAAAGGAAGTTTATTCCTTGGCAGAATGACAAACCTATTTGACGGTGTATCTATAATTATGGAACAAAATACCGGCGAAGGTGAAGCAGAAGCCGTAGGAGTTTCCGAAGAAGAAATAAAATCCATGATAGCTGAGGCAATAAGAGGTTTCGCATCGCACTTATCAGAAGAATAAGGGGGTGAACATAAATGGGTGAAAGCAACAAAGTCGTTAGGGATATGGTAGGCAGAGTATTGAATGACATAGCGGACGGTATAGAAACAGGAGATTTTGGAAAGAAGGTTAAGGTAGGTATCACTACCGTAGGCAATGAGCATGGGGTAGAAAACCTGGTTAAAGGTGCTGAAATAGCAGCCAGGGTTGCAAAGGGATATGACATTGTGTTAATCGGACCTAAAGACATGGATACAGATCTTGAAATAGCAGAAGCTAACAATGAAGATGAAGCTCATAAAAAGATGGAAGAACTTTTGGATAGCGGATATATACAGGCTTGTGTTACAGCACATTATCCTTTCCCGATAGGTGTTGCAACTATTGGTAGGGTTGTTACACCCGCCAAGGGCAAAGAGATGATTTTGGCATCTACTACAGGGTCAACAGCTTCACACAGGATAGCAGCCATGGTCAAGAATGCAGTATGTGGTATCGCTGTAGCTAAAGCGATCGGAAAAGAAAAACCTACTGTAGGGCTTCTAAATGTTGACGGCGCAAGAACTGTAGAAAGAACCCTAAGAACACTTAATGAAAACGGATATGAAATAAACTTTGCAGAATCCATGAGAGCAGACGGTGGAGTTGTAATGAGGGGTAACGACCTCTTGGCAGGAACACCTGATATAATGGTACAAGATACACTTACCGGAAACATTTTGATGAAGGTATTTTCCTCATATACTACCGGTGGAAGTTATGAGGCAGCAGGATTTGGATACGGCCCCGGTGTGGGTGGCGACGGTTATGACAGAGTAGTATTAATCCTATCGAGGGCATCCGGTGCACCGGTCGCAGCAGGCGCGTTACAATTTGCCGGCGAACTTGCGAAAGGTAACATAAAGGAGGTTGTAAAAGCAGAATTTGCAGCAGCCAGAAAGGCCGGTTTAGACGGCATCATAGACGGTCTGATGGAAGCTGACAAACCTAAAGCTGAGGAAAAAGTAGAAGCACCTCCTGCAGAAATTGTAACAGGAGAAATCTCCGGTATAGATGTTCTGGACATAGATGATGCAGTTATAGCAGTTTGGAAAGTAGGAATTTACGCTGAAGGCGGAATGGGTTGTACCGGTCCTGTGGTGCTGGTAAATGAAGCAAAAATAGAAGAAGCAACAGAAGCGATTAAGGCTGCAGGATATCTGTAAAATATAAATAATAAGAGATAAAAATTGCTAAAGCCCAACAAGGTTTTAGCAATTTTTATGCCAATTTTAGCAAAAATCTTTAGGTGCTTTTTGAAGCCGGGGTCAAGTGATATAATGGGACTGAACATTATTATATAAGGGTGATACCTATGCAAATAGAATTCAGTCAGCAATTAAATCAATCCCAGAAATTAGTTATGACATCTCAATTGCAACAAGCAATTCAAATATTACAATTCACCTCTTTGGAGTTGGAAAGATATATCGATGAACAGTTAGAAAAAAATCCTGTGTTGGAAAAAACAGAAGAAATTGCAGGGAATGAATATTTACAGGATACAGAGCCGGAAGGAGACAAGACAAAAAAAATTGACTGGANGGAGTATACCGAAGGTTTTGATAATTCCGAATATACAGGGGGCAGTTACTATAACGAAGATAATGAATTTAATCCTGAAAATATTGCCGCGACGGAGATCACATTACAGGAGCATTTACTATCCCAATATAGCCTGGTTATGGCGAATCCAAAACATATCGAAGTGGGGGAATATATAATAAATAGTATAGATGACAGGGGTTATCTTACGGCTACCGTTGAGGAGATTGCAAGCTATTTTAACGAGGAGCAACATGTTATCGAAGATATTCTGCAAATAATCCAAAGCCTCGAACCTGCGGGTGTAGGTGCAAGAACATTAGAGGAATGTCTGTTAATTCAGTTACGTTCACTGGGGATAAAAGACGAAAAAATTTATACTTTAATAAAAAAGCATTTATGTGATATTGCTTCAAATAGGTATTTATACATTGCTAAGCAGCTTGGGATAGCCACCAAAAAAGTTCAGGATTATTGTGACTTTATAAAAACCTTGGAACCGAGACCGGGTAGGGATTTTGCACGTAGTCAGAATAGATATATTATTTCGGATATTATAATCAAAAAAATTGGAAACGAATATATAATACTGGATAATGATTATGGTGGCTCAGGGTTGGTTATACGTAGTGATTATAAAAAAATGATTGCCTCAGGTGATGGAAATCCTGATGTTAAAAAATTTTTGAATGCGCAGCTTGATTCTGCGGTTTGGCTGATAAAAANCATTGAGCAAAGGAAAAGAACAATTCGTGAGGTATGCAAGACAATAGTAAGAAAGCAAATTGCCTTTTTTGAGAACGGGAAGAAATATTTAAAACCCATGACGTTAAAGGAAGTTGCGGACGAAATCGGGGTCCANGAATCAACGGTCAGCAGAGCTACCAGTGGGAAGTATGTGGACACACCTTTTGGAACATTTGAGCTGAGGTATTTCTTTTCCGGTGGAGTGGAAAAAGACACCGGTGAAGGGATTTCCTCAGAAAGTGTAAAGGTTTTTATTAAGGATATAATTAGTAGGGAAGACTGTAAAAAACCCTTGAGTGACGAAAAAATAGTAAACAAACTAAAGAACAAGGGTATAAATATATCAAGAAGGACTGTAGCTAAATACAGGGATGAATTAGGTATTTTATCGTCTTCAAGGAGAAAAAGATATTAAATTTCAACACCCCGAGCCAATTAAATTTTGTTTAAAAAATAGAATTTAATTGGCTTGGGTTTTATATTTTTGCAATAACTGGGCTTGAGGTGATGGAAAGAGTGTTGGGTTGGAATTCAAAAACGAAAAAATTCTATTTTGATAGAAAAAGTTCTTTTCAAGCAGAAACCCCACAAATCAGGCATTAAATCGGACTTACAAGACGAACAAACCCTGTTTTGATAGAAAAAATTCTATATGTTGTGTTAAAAGAATTGGAATTCATATAAAATTGCACAATGACTAACCCCTGTTTCAAAATGGGAGCTAATTATTGTGCAATTTTTTTATCAAGGGATAGTCTATGCGCAGTTATTTTAAAGGCCCCCAAACCCTTATCATTTCATGGAATAGGCCATAATAGAGGATGTTCCCGAGGAATCCAACTAAGTGTTTATTTTTTAAATTGCAGCGTGGATTTTCCGATGGTAAGGATTTTTGGCACGGTAATTGCATTATTATATAATAGTAACATTTATACTATTATAAAAAAATGGAGGGATTCAGTATGAGTAGTAAAGAAATAAAACAACCTGCAAGCGCACTTTCTTCACCCAGATTTTGTAATATGGGTAATTTCATGAGAATGCAGAAAATCGAGAGTTTAGATGGTTTGGATTTTGTCGTAGTTGGGATACCATTTGACACCGCCAGTTCCTTCAGGGTCGGTTCCAGATTTGGTCCTAATGGCATAAGGAACATTTCAGTTATGATGAAACCCAACAATGCTATTTTAGAGGTCAACATTCTTGAAGAACTAAAAGGTGGTGACTATGGGGATGTTGAGGTTATTCCGGGATATATACTACCAACATATGAAAACATTGAAAAAGAGTTGGCTCCTATAGTACAGGCCGGAGTAGTACCAATTGCCCTAGGTGGAGATCATTCCATTACCCTGGCGGAATTACGGGCCGTTGCAAAGGGACATGGAAAGGTATCATTAGTGCATTTTGATTCACATGCCGACATAAACGAGGAGGTTTTCGGAGAAAGGTATAATCATGGAACACCCTTTAGAAGGGCAATAGAAGAAGGTTTAATAGACCCTCATACATCCATTCAGGTTGGTATGAGAGGTTCATTATACGATCCTGATGAATTTAAAAAAGCAGCTGAGCTTGGCTTAAAAGTTATACCTGCTCATAAGGTCAGGGAACTTGGATTTGAGGAAACTATAAACCAAATAAAGGAAAGAGTAGGGAACAACAAGGTATTTTTAACCTTTGACATCGATTTTGTTGATCCTGCATATGCCCCGGGTACAGGAACACCGGAGGTTGGAGGTTTTACTTCATATGAGACTTTAGGGATATTAAGAGCATTAAAAGAATTGAATTTTGTAGCTTTTGATATTGTAGAAGTTGCACCTTGTTACGACAGTTGCGAAATAACTACGTTGCTTGCTGCAAACATTGCATTTGAATTTATGTCTATATTAGCGGTGCAGAAGAAAAACGGGAAAAAATAATGGAGAGGGTTTAGGTAGCTATGGATACAATTAATATTAAAAGCAAGGCAGATGCTAAGGGTTTGGATCTAAATGATACTGATGTTCTTGACTCTATAATTTTAAACGATAAAAGCAGGAAGGAAGGTTTAATAAAAACTCTGTCCTTTACAGCCATAGCAATTTTAGTGTTTTTTGTTCCTGTTACTATCGGGGATAATTCAGATGTAATATTTGGGATTATATACAATTTTATTAAGGATGTATTGGGTAATGTAGGGTTATGGGCCGTTGCGATTGTAATAGTTTGTAACGGCATACTATCAATATATGGTAAATTTTTTGCAAGAAAAGAAAGTACTTTATGGGAATATTACAGCGGGGATTCGGTTATACATCCTTTTTTATATTTAGTCGGGGGAATATTTATTGTAATGTATTCCCTGAATGCAACAGTTGCGGGCTTTACTGCGCCGGAATGGCTTGTCAGTTCAGCAACCGGTGGGACTGTTGTACCGGCTATAGTGCTTGCTGTAGCTTGGATAATTCCTGTTGGTGCGTTTTTTATGCCGTTTTTATTAAACTATGGCGCAATTGACTTTGCGGGTGCATTATTGGAACCTTTTATGAGACCGGTATTTAAAGTTCCGGGATGCAGCGCTGTTGATGCACTGGCATCGTTTGTCAGTTCCTCATCCGTGGCTGTTCTTATTACCAGTAAACTTTATAAAAACAANGTATATACAAAAAAAGAAGCTACTATAATAGCCACAGGGTTTAGTGCTGTAAGCGTTGGATTTGGCTATATGGTAATAAAAGCGGCGGGACTTTCCGAATATTTTTTACAGGTTTATTTTATATCTTTGTTTATGGCTTTTATGGTAAGTGCGGTTATGTGCAGAATTCCGCCTTTATCAAGAAAACCTGATGTTTATTTTGATGGAAGGGAACAGGATCTGAAGGCTGTTAAAAAACAGAGCAAGGGAAAAGGAGGATTACTGAAAAGGGGTGCAGACAGGGCTATTAAAAAAGCGTACCTGGCAAATGATTTAAATAAAGAAATTAAAGCAAGTTTGATAGACGGATATTTGGTATTTCCCAAAGTACTGTCACTGTTAACTGTTATTGGTATAACCGGATTAATAGTGGCAGAGTATACACCCTTTTTTACCTGGATAGGAAAATTGTTTATACCCTTACTTGAATTGTTAAAAATACCGGATGCGGCAGCAATAGCGCCATCATTTCCGATAGGTATTGCGGAAATGTTTTTACCGGTACTCTTAATTGCAGATAAGGTGGAATTAATTAGCATTGGTGCTAGATTTATGGTTGCTGCGGTTTCCATGGTACAAATTATATTCTTCTCTGAAACAATAGTTGTAATGATGGCCACAAAGCTTCCTATAAAATTGCATGAATTGGTTATTTGTTTCTTGGAAAGAACAATAATAGCAATTCCTATAGCAGCGATATTTATGCACTTGATGTTTTAGAAGGACAGTTTTAAACTAAAGAACAGGCAAAAATTTTATGGAAATGACTGCGAGGCCCCTACTATATGTCAGAATTATAGAAAGGGCCTCAAGCTTTAAGAATGGTGAGCGATTAACAACTGCATGGATTTAAATTATTGTTCCATATAAACATTTGTGTTTTTTATCTAGGACCTTTCTAAAAAGGTAATTTCAGACGGATCCAAAGTTTCTGGATAATTTCTCTTCATGGGATCCAAAGCCTCGGGAAATATGTAAAATTGAATAGAGGGAACAATTCTAATGACCGAAAAGGGCTGTCATTATTAAACCTATGTTATATGTTGTTACAAGAAATCATAATTTAAATAATCCCATTTAACTAAATTCTACTTAAAATGGATATTGACAGGCCAGGGCCCTATGTTCTTGCAACAATTTCGTTCGGAAGAAACAGGTAGGATGATCCATTAAAACCTTGACAAAAGTTGTAGATCGATGTGTTATAATCAGTTCTAGGAGGGATTAGCTGTGTATTTTAACAAAACGGGATCAACAAATAGTATTAGCACTGTGAATATTGCGCTTGAAGCTGCTAAAACCAGGGAAATCAATAATATTGTGATAGCCTCCAACACAGGTGAATCTGCTATGCTGTTAGCGGGCGAAGAACAAATTAACAGAGTTTGGNTTACTTTAGCGTATGGGTATAGCAAACCTGGGAAAAATCATTTTAACAAAGAAATGTTGAACAGGGCAAAAAACTGTGGAATAAAAGTTTTGACGACTACACATATTCTTAGCGGGGCGGAAAGGGGAATCAGTACATTATTCGGAGGGGCATATCCGGTTGAAATTATAGCAAATACGTTAAGGATGTTTGGCCAAGGTGTAAAAGTATGTGTGGAAATTTCCGCCATGGCCTTAGACGCGGGTTTGATTCCATATGGTGTTCCAATTATTGCAATAGCCGGGACAGATAAAGGGGTGGACACATCTATTGTTATAACCCCGGCTCATGCAAATAAAATATTTGATACAAAAATTCATGAAATTCTGTGTAAGCCTTTATTGAAATGCTAAAGGAGGTTATAATTAACAAATGGAACCTGTTGCAGTCAAAAACATATCTGATGAAGAATGGATTAGAATTATAAACAAACTGGAGGATAGAAATTCTGAATTTGAGTGTGAGCTCAATGCTGTTATGGATGTGGCCAGTATTGGAATTCAGATTACAGATGAGACGGGTGTTACATTAAGGTTTAACAAAGTTTGTGAATTAATTGATGGAATTAAAGCAGAAGATATTATTGGCAGGAATATGAGGGAGCTTGTGGAGGAAGGTATTTATTCAGATTCTGTGGCTGTTGAATGTTTGGAGAAAAAAATCCCTATTGCTAGGGTCCAAAAAGTAAATGGTAAAGACATATTAGCTACGGGTACCCCCATATTCAGGGATGGGAAAGTTTTCAGGGCAATAGTAATAGCCAAAGATGTCACTGAAGTTACCAATTTAAAAAAGAGTCTAGGAGAAGTCAAATATGCAAAAAATATATACGAAGAAGAGTTAGAGCTGCTCAGAAAAAGCCAGTTGGACAATAAAGGTATGGTAACAAATAGTGTAAAAATGAAAAAGGTAATTGACCTGGCCCTCAGGGTTGCATCAGTAAATTCTACTATATTAATACAGGGCGAATCCGGTGTCGGTAAGGGATTACTAACAGAGATTATTCATAAAAACAGTCCAAGGGCAACCAAACCCTTTATAAAAATAGATTGTGGGGCAATACCGGAAAAACTACTTGAATCCGAACTGTTTGGATACAAAAAAGGATCTTTTACGGGAGCCAGTAGGGAGGGGAAGATTGGATTAATCGAACTTGCTAATACAGGTACTTTGTTTTTAGATGAAATAGGGGATCTTCCGCTGGATTTGCAGGTTAAACTCCTTCGTGTTATACAGGATAGGCAGATAATGCCTGTAGGGGGTAAAGAACCTATTGATGTGGATGTAAGAATCATTGCTGCAACCAACCGGGATTTAGAGGAGATGATAAGACAAAAGAAATTCAGGGAGGACCTATATTATAGATTGAATGTAATACCGATTGTTATTCCCCCTTTAAGAGAGCGGAAGGAGGACATCCCCAGTCTTATCCTAGCTTTGTTGGATAGTTATAATAAGAAGTTCGGCTTTGACAAGAAAATAACACCTGAGGTAACCCGGTTATTAATAAGATATGATTGGCCGGGTAATATAAGGGAACTTGAAAATATAATAGAGAGACTGATTGTTACCTCAGGCGGTAAATATATCGAAGTGGAGGATTTACTGGACAATGAGCTGGATTTTCTTTTAGACAAAATTTCTGTGGACCAGGCATTGGGGGATATAGATTATAAAGAATTGATGGGGAGTTATGAAAAGGACCTGCTTGTAAAGGTTATGAAAAGATGTAAAAGTACTAAGGAAATGGCAGATTTGTTGAAGGTGCATCCTAGTACTATATGGAAAAAATTTAAATCATGGGGGATTAGGCTGGAATTCAAAAACGATTTTTCATCCCCTTTGAATAGATGACAAAAAAGAGCAAACAGACCAAGGCCGGGGTATAAATATACTGGAAAAACCGTGATTAAATACAGGAATGGATTGGGTATTTTATTATTCCTCAAAAAAGAATATCAAAGGGGAAGGTTGTCAGTATCCGTTCGGGATACCGGCTTTTTCCCTAATTGTTGAAATTTTTAAAATCTGATATTTCGGTTGGATTCTGTGATATAGTCCCGCAATATATGATTCTTGCACAACAATTTGTTGAATCCATATAATTAAACAACATAAAGCAGGCAGTTTTTAAAATGCTCCTCCCTGGAACTAAATGAAAACAGGAAGGGGCATTATGTTTTTTGTTTCTTGTTCAGAACCATTTTGTATCAAGAAGGGTTTCAATTATATATTAAGATATGATAACATATAGGAAATAACAATAGCTGAACAATCGTTTAACAATGATTGAACAATAGTTTAGCAATCGTTTAGGGGTGGTGTATACTAACAAGTTAATAATACATACTAATAACAATAGCTAAACAATCGTTAAACAATAGTTAAACAATAGTTAAACAATAGTTAAACAATAGTTAAACAATCGTTTGAGGGGAGAACATTATATGGGAACGCTTAACAAAAAAACAATAAGGGATCTGGATATTAAGGGTAAAAAAATATTATTAAGATGTGATTTTAATGTTCCGATGGATGAAGAAGGCAATATTACCGATGACACAAGGATTAGGGCAGCTATTCCGACCATAGAATACATATTAGACAACGGAGGTTCCGTGATTTTGATGTCCCATCTGGGCAGGCCAAAAGGCGAACCGAATCCTAAGTATTCATTAAAACTTGTGGTGAAGAGAATTGAACAGTTAATTGGAAAAGGGATAAAATTTGCCGATGATAACTTGGTGATTAGTGATGCTACTAAGAACTTGGCAAAAGAGTTAAAACAGGGCGAAATTTTACTTCTTCAAAATATGCGCTTTCGTAAAGAAGAAGAAGAGAATGATGAAAATTTTTCAAAAGAACTTGCATCACTGGGGGACATATATGTCAATGATGCATTTGGAACCTCTCACAGAGCGCATACTTCAACTGTCGGCGTAGCTGCATTCTTGCCCTCAGCCATGGGATTTTTAATAGAAAAAGAATTAAAAATTATGGGGGAAACATTAGAGACACCTGAAAGGCCTTTCATTGTAATTTTGGGAGGAGCCAAGGTCTCGGATAAAATTGGAATTATCGAAAATCTGATAGATAAGGTTGATGCTATAATAATTGGTGGCGGTATGGCATATACATTTCTAAAATCCAAAGGTTATGAGATAGGACAGTCTTTGTTGGAAGAAGATAAAATAAACCTGGCGGCCGGTTTGCTAGAAAAAGCCGAAGAAAAGGATTTGGAATTTCTATTGCCGATCGATGTGGTTGTGGCAAAAGAGTTTGCGCCGAATTCAGAACATCGGACAGTGGACACTGACAGTATTCCAAAAACAATGATGGGAATGGACATTGGGGAAAAAACTGTAGAACTATTTGTTGGGAAGATAAAAAATGCGAAAACTATAATCTGGAACGGGCCAGTAGGTGTGTTTGAAATGCCTGTTTTTGCCAAGGGGACAGAAGAAATCGCACGAGCCATGGCGAACAGCAAAGCCGTTACAATTGTTGGTGGCGGGGATAGTGCTGCTGCTGTTGAAAAATTCGGTTTTACGGATAAAATGGTCCATGTTTCCACAGGTGGTGGGGCATCCCTGGAACTTTTGGAGGGCAGGGTATTACCCGGAGTGGAGGCATTAGAAAATAGATAAAAAGGGGTGTTAGAATATGCGCAGACCTATTATCGCCGGCAACTGGAAGATGAATAAGACAATAAGTGAAGCATTAGGGCTGGTGAATGAAATAAAAGAAGAAGCAAACAAAACTGATGTTGAGGTTGTTGTATGTTGTCCCTTTACTGTTATAAGTGAGGTTAAAAAAGCTATTGAAGGTTCCAAGGTAAAACTTGGAGCTCAAAATATGCATTGGGAGGATGAAGGGGCTTTCACCGGGGAAATTTCAGCAAATATGTTGAAGGACTTAGGGGTAGATTATGTAATAATCGGCCACTCCGAAAGAAGGCAATATTTTAACGAAACAGATGAAATTGTTAACAAAAAGGTTATTAAGGCTATTGAGAAAGGTTTAAATCCCATAGTATGCGTCGGNGAAACACTGGATGAAAGGGAGAAAAACAGGACATTTGATGTTGTTAAAGAACAAACCCTGGCTGCCTTTAGGGATGTTAGCAATGATGGGATGAAGGATGTGGTAATTGCGTATGAACCGATATGGGCCATAGGCACGGGCAAAACTGCTTCATCACAGGATGCAAATGAGGTAATAGCCTATATCCGTTCCCTGCTGGAAAACAAATATGGTATAGAAATTTCCGAGGAGGTTAGAATCCAATATGGTGGCAGTGTTAAACCGTCTAATGCCACAGAAATTATGAACGAAACAGACATTGACGGAGCACTGGTTGGAGGAGCCAGTCTAAAGGCGGAAGAATTCCTGGAAATCGTTAATTTTTAGGAAGGAAGATAGAAATGAAAAAACCGGTTGCACTCATTATTTTAGACGGATTTGGTATAAGGGAAAGTAAATTTGGAAATGCGGTGAAAATTGCCAATCTCCCGAACTATAACGGTTTCCTAAAGGATTACCCCAATACCCAAATTTCTGCCAGTGGGGAAAACGTGGGGTTGCCTGAAGGCCAGATGGGAAATTCCGAGGTGGGACATTTAAATATAGGTGCCGGCAGGATTGTATACCAGGACCTTACTCGTATCACCAGGGAAATTGAATCAGGTGATTTTTTTAAGAATCCTAAATTTATAGAAACAATTTCCCGTGTAAAAAACAGCGGAAAAAAACTGCATTTAATGGGTTTGGTTTCTGATGGTGGTGTACATAGTCATATTAAACATTTATTTGCATTGATAGAGCTGGCTAAATCTGAAGAGTTGGATCAGGTTTATATACATTGTTTTTTAGATGGCAGGGATACCCCACCTAGAAGTGCGAAAGGTTTTATAAATGCTTTAGAAGATAAAATCGAGGAAATAGGAATAGGCAGGATAGCGACAATTTCCGGTAGATATTATGCTATGGACAGGGATAAAAGGTGGGATAGAACGAAATTGGCCTACGAAGCTATGGTGCTGGGTAAAGGGAAGGTCGCCATGGATGCCGTAGACGCCGTGAATACCTCGTATGGGTTGGATGAAGACGATGAATTCCTGCGCCCCACCATAATATTAAACCCGGAAGGGCAACATGATGGGATCGGGGAAGGGGATGGGGTAATATTTTTTAATTTCAGGCCGGACCGCGCTCGGCAGATAACCAGGGCCCTTGTCGATATTGATTTTAATTATTTTGAAAGGGAAAATGGTTATTTTCCATTACATTTTGTTACTATGACTGTTTATGACAGAACTATCGACAATGTTGAGGTGGCCTACGGGCCAAACAAATTATCAAATACCTTAGGTGAATATGTCAGCAAAAAAGGACTTAACCAACTGCGAATTGCTGAAACAGAAAAGTATGCTCATGTAACCTATTTTTTTAATGGTGGTATAGAAACGCCAAATCTGAATGAAGACAGAATTCTTATTCCTTCGCCTGAGGTAGCGACATATGATCTGCAGCCGGAAATGAATGCGGTACAGCTTACAGAAAGGTTACTGGAGGAGATAGATGGGGGTAAATATGATCTGATTATTGCAAACTATGCAAACCCTGATATGGTTGGCCATACCGGAAATTTGGATGCGGTAGTAAAAGCCCTGGAAACAGTGGACCGATGCATAGGAAAGGTTGTTAATAAAATTTTGGCTACAGGTGGAAGTGCTATAATTGCATCAGATCACGGGAATTCCGAATATATGATAGATGAGGAATGCAACATTCCTATCACCGCCCATACAACCAACCCTGTACCTTTAATCCTAATAGGTGCAGGTGATGTTAAACTGAATCAGGGTGGGAGATTATCAGATATAGCACCTACCTTGCTGCAATTATTGGGGTTGGAAAAACCACATGAAATGACCGGGAATAGTCTGATCCAAAAAAATTAGGAATATTCCGTAGGGACGGTCTTTGATCGCCTGAGGGCGGACATGGCCTACCCCTACTTACATAGTAATGATAAACAGAAGATATCATCCTGAGACGGACAGTATAGACCTAGCCCGCGAAGGATCTGTATCTAAAGATAGTCTAATTCAAAGGTAGAGGAGAAAGAGAATATGACAATTATAAGCGATGTTTATGCAAGAGAGGTGTTGGATTCGAGGGGGAATCCCACAGTTGAAGTCGAGGTATACCTGACAAACGGTGCATCAGGAAGCACAATAGTTCCCTCGGGGGCTTCTACAGGTGCTTTTGAGGCCGTGGAGCTCAGAGATGGTGATAAAAAAAGATATTCGGGCAAGGGAGTCTTGAAGGCTGTTGAAAACGTAAATAAAATCATTGTACCGAAAATAATCGGATTGAATGCAGTGGATCAAATACTGATAGATAAAACCATGATTGACCTGGATGGCACCCCAAACAAGGGAAAACTCGGTGCAAACGCAATCCTGGGGGTATCTATTTCAGTTGCCAAGGCTGCGGCATGCGCTCTGGGGCTGCCCTTGTTTCAATATTTGGGCGGGGTGAATGCGAAACAATTACCGGTGCCGATGATGAATATTCTAAATGGTGGGGCCCATGCGGACAATAATATTGATATCCAGGAATTTATGATTATGCCTGTGGGGGCTGCCGACTTTTCAGAAGCCTTAAGGATGTGCGCCGAAATTTATCATAAATTAAAATCAGTCCTTAAGGGAAAAGGCCTGTCAACCGGTGTAGGCGATGAAGGTGGATTTGCACCTAACTTAGTTTCGAACGAGGAAGCCTTGCAGGTAATAGTTGAAGCCGTTGAGGATGCCGGTTATAAACCGGGGCAGGAAGTAAAATTGGCCCTGGATGTGGCCGCAACGGAGTTATATGATGAAGACAAAAAAACATATAAATTATCCGGGGAAGGCATTGTGAGAACACCGGAAGAAATGGTTAATTTCTACGGGGAACTGATTGAGAAGTATCCTATAATTTCTATTGAGGACGGGTTGAGTGAAGATGACTGGAACGGCTGGCATTTAATGACGGAGAAATTGGGTGATCGGATTCAAATAGTGGGGGATGACCTGTTTGTAACCAACACCGAAAGGCTCAGGAAGGGTATTGAGGAAGGGACAGCTAACTCTATATTGATAAAATTAAATCAAATCGGTACCATAACCGAAACATTGGATGCTATCGAGATGGCAAAAAGGGCCGGCTATACAGCGGTAATATCCCACCGTTCCGGAGAAAGCGAAGACACTACAATATCGGATGTGGCTGTGGCGATAAATGCAGGCCAAATCAAAACAGGTGCACCTGCCCGTACAGACCGTGTTGCAAAATATAACCAACTGCTAAGAATTGAAGATATACTGGGTTCCACCGCACAATATTTGGGAGAAAAGGTATTTTATAATTTGAAAAACAGTGAAATTTAAACAGTATAAATCTGACCCGCGAAGGATTTAAATAACAATAGTTTAACAATCGTTAAAATATCATCCTGAGACGTCAGACTGTGTGAAAAAGCACTTTTCTCGCTTTTTGTCATTGCTATGAAGGCCCCACATTTTTGTCATCCTGAGACGAGCAGGATTAGTTTGACCCGC
>JGI24707J26582_10001613_pt1 | contig 17614 bp, 11 predicted proteins | sample BioPla1DNA1_FD_26582 | JGI IMG/M metagenome (IMG submission 26582)
GAATACTATCATCGTATTTCATCCTTTAAGTTACTTAATATATAAGCAATCTGAATTATTGTTTTACTCTATGTTGTTTTATATTATATTGGAAAAAATAAAACGTGGAGTGTATTCAACTCATAATAATGAGGGTTAACAACTGCATTGTGAGTTTCCTACTTGTTTTATTTATATATAAGTCAAAGATAGTTATTAAATTATATATTTAACAATAAAACATCTCCTTTTTTTCTTTTTCCCTCATTTTTAGGGTTATGTGGGCTTAAAAACCTTATTCTAAGGTGAATTTAACAATTCTTGCACTGTATTTAGGTACAGAAATATTGGTCGCCTTAGTAGATAATAAGGAATATTCTTCTGATTCATTACTTAGTAAATCAAGACCTATGATAGTAGGTGTTTCTTTAATGTTAAGGTATTCAAAAGCGTGTTGAGGAATATTAATAGCTACATCTGCTTTTACCCCATCAAAATTAACCACAAAAAGTATAAGTTCTTTTTTGTGTTTCCTGAAGAAAGTGTATTGTTTATCTTGATTGAATCTCCAACCTTCTATATTGGCATACATTAAATCAAAAAATAGACCTTGATTTATTGCTTTTTCAGTGCGNCATAAGTTTAAAATTTTCCGATAAGTATTGAGTAATTTTACAGACTCTGCTCCTAAGTTTTTATTATTGAAGTCTCCATTATTTCTCCATCTACGTATGGTAGAGATGCTCCAGTAATCAAAAATAGTGGTTCTTCCATCTCTACCACTAAATCCCTCGGCTTCCATTCCTAACTCTCCAAGTTCTTGTCCAAAGTAAATTAGTATGGGATTTGTATTCATACACGCAGCAACAATAAGTCCTGGTATAGCTTTGAATGGATTTGAAGCAAAAAACTGCGAAGCTATTCTTTGCTCATCATGATTTTCTAAAAAGTTAAGCATTTTGTTTTGAATACCATTCAAACTTTGCCAACAATGAGTGATAGCTGTAGCCGATTGATTACCACAAATTATGTTTCGTAGTGTATCATACAATCCAACCTTATCGTAAAGATAATCAAATCCACCTTTCTCAATATATAATTTATATAGGTGAGGTTGGTATATTTCTCCAATAAATAATAGGTTAGGGTATTGTGCTTTTACTTTTGGAACTGCCCATTNCCAAAACTCAACAGGAACCATTTCCACCATATCACAACGCAACCCATCAATTTGCTTAGATGCCCAAAAAAGAAGAATTTCTAGCATTTTTGTCCACGTATCGGGTATAGGGTCAAAATGATGATTGCCTCCGTTAATAAAGTCTACACCATAGTTGAGCTTTACTGTTTCATACCAATCATTACTATTTGGATGAGCATCAAAGCGATTGTTTCCAGTAGCTTTAGCGGGAAATTCATGGTAGGGCTCTTTAGCATCCAATTTCATATCAAACTGACCATGAAAGGCCGTATCAGGAATATAATAGAAGTTATTATATGGACTAAAAGCTCTCGATGAGTCATCATTAGCTCCTAAAGGTACTGTATTGTTAGGTTGTTTATCCGAATGATATTGTCTAGCTACGTGGTTAGGTACAAAGTCAATTATCACCTTCAATCCTTCATTATGAGTTCGTTCAATTAACTCTTCAAACTCTTCCATTCTGTTATCAGGATGGATAGCTAAATCAGGATCAACATCGAAGTAGTCCTTAATGGCATAGGGCGATCCTGCTTTACCTTTCACAACAGCTGGATGATCGGGTTTTATATTGTATTTTTCGTAATTCGTTTGAGTTGCATGTTCTATTACTCCAGTGTACCATATGTGCGTTGTACCTAACTTTTTTATTTCTTTTAATGCTTTGGGTGTGAAATCTGCAAACTTACCACATTTGTTTTGCTCAATTGTTCCATTGGGAATGCAATAGGAGTTATTGTTTCCAAAAAGACGAGGTAGTACCTGATAAATAATGAGTTTGTTATTTAACATAGGAGAGTAGTTATAAAGTAATTACTTTTTTTTCATTCGCACTACGATAAGCTGCTTCTATAACATGAGTCATTTTATGTACTTCATTGGCGTCGGTAAGCAATGGTTTATTAAGTCTTAAATGCTCATATATATTTTGATAAAATTCACCATAATTTCCTCTTTTAGAAGGATAAGGCTCTCTTGTAGCCACTCCATCTTTTTCAATATGAAGAAACCCCCAGTCTTTTTTATCCATTACTCCCCAATTAGGATTGTTAGGTCTTAATCCTTTATTTAAATCGGATTCTTGTCTATCAAAGCTGTATACAATATAAGAACCATTCATTCCATGAACTAAAAATTGAGGTTCAGGCTCAAGCATTAAATAACTAGCTTTTAATGTGATTTTAACGTCTGGATTTTTTTCAGAGTTAATTAAGTGAATAATAAAGTAGTCCTCATTCTGGGTGTTTTCTCTGAACTTGCCCGTATCAGCATAAACAGCTTCAGGCATTCCAAAAAGCTGAAGAGCATGATCGATTAAATGAGCTCCTAAATCATAAATTAATCCTCCATTCGAGTCTGTCTCTTCTTTCCAAGAGTTTGGTTTTACATAGTTTCTAAATCTAGGTATTGTAGCTTCAAACTCTACAATTTTTCCTATAAGCCCCTTGTCTATAATCTCTTTAGTTGTTAAGAAGTTAGAATCCCATCTTCTATTTTGATATACACTAAGCATTTTATTTTGTTTCTTAGCTATAGAGAGAAGTTCATTTCCTTCTTCAATATTTGTAGTAAAAGGTTTTTCAACTACAACATGCTTATTGGCCAATAGAGCCTTTTTACAAAACTCATAATGAGTGTTATTGGGCGTATTTACAACAATTAGTTCTAAGTCGGGGTCTTGAATTAATTCATCAAAACTCTTCACAATAGTAGCCTTAGGATACTCTTCTTTTGATAAAGTTTTACTTCTTTCAACAATTGTAGTAAGTTCAAAATTAGGATTATTAACGATAAAAGGAGCGTGGAATATCTTGCCTGACATACCAAACGCTGCTAATCCTGTTTTTATTTTTTTCATGGTTTTATTTGATTTGTTTTAATTCATAAAGTTTCTCTTTTGCGCAATCGTAACCAATCTTAAATATTTCCTCTGCTTTTTCCAAATCTGTACGGCTATATCCTTCTAAATTGTTGGGTTCAATTAAAAGGTCGCAGAGACGACGCTGGGGAAAAGAGTTGGCATTAAACATAAAGTTAAACGATCGCATTGCAATATTAAGAATGTTACTTTTATATCCATTGGCATTGATGGGACTCACATTAATCCCTATTACTTTTTCACAATAGGGACGAATAGTAGAAGGGGGAAAGTTCATTAATACACCTCCATCCACATAGTTAACCCCATCAATTTGGATGGGACTAAATAGAACAGGCATACAACAAGATGCTGCCACACGTTCAGGAAGACTACCCGATTTAAAGTGTACTAACTTACCCTTATCTAAGTCCGTTGCTGTGATAATCATAGGGATATTTAAGTCTTCAATGTTTTTTGCCTTAACATGTGTACAAAGAAAATCAATAAATTCAGCTAAATCAAAAAAGCCATTTTTAGGAAGTGTCCATCGAGTTAGGTCAGAGAATTTGTAGCCAGAAAAGAATTGTAATGCTTCATATGGTTCCGTGCCATCTGCATAAAAAACAGCGGCTAAAGCACCTGCACTCACGCCTGATAAAATTTCAGGATGAATATCTTCTTCATCTAGTGCTTGCATAACACCTAGATGAGCAAATCCTTTAATGAATCCTCCGCTTAAGGCATATCCTACTTCATAACGAGGTTTATCCATTGTTTAATCAAAAATAAACTAGAAATTGTAATTGGGTTAATACTAGATATATTTCACTAATATAGTTATAAGTTACAAACTTATGTTGAGGTATTTGATAAAAAGAAACGCAAACCTTACATACAAAAAGTAAAGTTTGCGTTTAATGTCTTAGATTCTAATTATCATAGAGTGTGTTATACTCCTTTTGTTTCAACACTAGAATCTATTTTTCTTATTAACCCTTGCAATACTCGTCCTGGTCCGCATTCAACAAACTCAGTTGCTCCATCAGCAACCATGTTTTGTACTGTTTGTGTCCAACGTACAGAGGAAGTAAGTTGAGCAATTAACAACTCTTTTATTTCCTCTGGATTTGTATGAGGTTTACCATCAACATTTTGATATACAGGACATTTAGGTTTNTTAAATGTTGTTTTTTGTATCGCTTCAGCCAANTCTTGTTTTGCCGAGTCCATTAAAGGAGAGTGAAAAGCCCCACCAACTTTTAGTGGAAGTGCACGTTTAGCTCCAGCCTCAGTCATTAATTTACATGCTTTTTCAATCCCAGGTTGTGTACCCGATATAACTACCTGTCCAGGACAGTTATAGTTAGCTGGAATACAAATATCCGTTTTATTTACTTCAGCACAAATTTCCTCTACTTTTTCATCGGACAATGCAATAATAGCTGCCATAGTTGATGGAGTGGCATCGCAGGCTTTCTGCATAGCCATTGCACGTGCATAAACGAGCTTTAACCCATCTTCAAAAGAAAGAGCACCCGCAGCAACTAAGGCCGAAAACTCGCCTAATGAGTGACCTGCTGTCATTTCGGGATTAAAATCATCTCCTAAGCAAAAAGCAGAAATAACAGAGTGAAGAAACACCGCAGGTTGAGTAACCTTGGTTTGACGTAAATCCTCGTCTGTTCCTTCAAACATAATATCGGTAATTTTATATCCTAAAATATCGTTTGCTTTGTCAAAAAGCTCTTTTGCTAAGTCTGAGCTATTGTATAAGTCTTTACCCATACCTACAAACTGAGCACCCTGTCCAGGGAATACAAATGCTTTCATTTTATTTGGTTTTTATAGTTAAATCTAATAACAAAGGTAACTTATTTTTTTGTTCTTGTCTCATTACACGAACTCAAAATATTCTATTAGTTACCTTTGCTGTCAGCCAAATTAAAAGCTTTGTTGCATTTTGTATGCTTTTGGAAATAGAATATTGTTTTCTACATGAATGTGTATATGTAGATTCTCTTCAAACTCTTTGAGTTGTTTTAATACTAATTTATAAGAGTTACAAGCATCTACTGGTGGAGTGTATTGGTTTGTTAGTGTTGCTATTTCTTTATAACGTGTTCCTTCTCCATCGTGTTCTTGCATCATAACCTCAATAGGATACTCTACACTTCCACAGTGAAAGTAAGGTAGCTTTTTATTATTGTTTTTAGCTTGTTCCATGGTTACGATATAAGGAAATAGAATTTGTTCTTCTTTCTCTAAGTGCTCCTGTAAATCTTTTAGAGAAGATTCAAAAAGNGCTAAGACTTTATAAAGCTCTTTATGATTTTCTGCATGTACTTCTACTACTTTTTGTAAGAGCTTATCAATTTCAGGTCCAATGGTTCGTATATAGTGATGGTGAAATTTNACTGCATAATCTATTAAAAGCTCCAGAGACCATTGANTAAAGTCGAGTGCTATTGCGTTTTCATTTTGCTGACTTATGGCATTTAGATCACGTAAGACCTCATTTAAATCTATTTTTTGTTCTCGAACAACATCGGTAAGCTTTTTATTACCCCCACAGCAAAAGTCTATATTGTGTTTTTGAAATACTTTTGCATTATTTATGTTATCTGTTACAATAGAACCAACCGTAGCAGACTCTAAATCTATATTCATCATTATTTATTTTAGTTTTTATATTTATTGTGTATAGAAAAATAGGGCTCTTTCTATACACAATCCATTTAGTAGTTTAAAGTTTATATTATGCTGAAATCCAATTCTCCATATCATTTTTGACATCTGATATGCCTGTTATACCAAAATTTTCAACCAGCACATTCAGTACATTAGGCGATAAAAATGCAGGGAGAGTAGGACCTAAGTGAATGTTTTTAACGCCTAAACTCAATAAAGCAAGTAGCACAATAACAGCTTTTTGCTCATACCAAGCTATATTATAAACAATAGGTAAATCGTTGATGTCATCTAAACCAAAGACTTCTTGAAGCTTCATAGCAATAACAGCTAACGAATAACTATCGTTACATTGTCCTGCATCTAAAACGCGTGGTATTCCACTGATATCACCTAAGTTTAGCTTGTTATATCTGTATTTAGCACATCCAGCGGTTAAAATAACTGTGTCTTTAGGTAATTCATTAGCAAAATCGGTATAATATCCTCTTGCACTCATTCTGCCATCGCAACCAGCCATAACAACAAACTGTTTAATAGCACCTTGTTTTACTGCATCAACAACTTTATCAGCTAAAGCAAGTACTTGGTGATGTGCAAATCCACCTACTAATGTTCCTTTTTCTATAGATTGAGGTGCTTCACAGGTTTTAGCTAAAGCTATAATTTCAGAAAAGTCTTTTTTTCCATTATTATCTGTGGTAATATGTTTAAATCCAGGATAACCTGTAGCATTAGTTGTAAATACTTTATCCTTATATGTTGCATTTTTTAATGGAGGTACAATACAATTCGTTGTAAATAATATAGGACCATTAAAACTGGTAAATTCTTCCCTTTGTTTCCACCATGCATTACCATAATTACCCACAAAATGATCGTATTTCTTAAATTTAGGGTAATAGTTAGCGGGTAGCATTTCACTATGCGTATAGATGTCCACACCTGTATTTTTAGTTTGTTCTAAAAGCTCTTCCATATCTTTTAGATCGTGTCCACTAATTAAAATGCCGGGACGGTTACGAACATCTAAACTAACCTCAGTGAGTTCAGGGTTGCCATAAGTCTCTGTGTTTGCTTTATCTAATAGAGCCATGGTTTTTACTCCATATTTTCCTGTTTCAAGAACTAATGCTATCCATTCTTCTGTAGAAAGCTTATTATCCAACCACAAAGCTAATGTACTTTGTATAAAAGCATCTATAGAGTCGTCAGTATAGCCCAGACGTGCAGCATGTTCAGCATAAGCAGCCATCCCTTTTAATCCAAAGAGTGTAAGTTGCATTAGAGAGTGAATATCTTCACTCTCTGCTTTTATGGAGCGAATGGTGTTAGCTAATAGGTCATATTCATCTGCAGTTGCATTCCAATGAAGTTCTTTATGTGCAGGAATAGTGATGTTTTCTCTTATGCAAATTGTTTTAAGCTCTTCTCTGATTTGTACACTTTGAGCTATCCGTCCTTTTATGCTTTCTTCATCAAAGTTTGCATTGGTAATGGTAGAAAATAAAGCATCTTGAATCCAACGATTTATACGTTGACTGTCAAAACTTTTATTGTTTTTTCGTAGCAAGGTTGTAAGGTAAGATATACCTTTCACAGAATAGAGTAATAAGTCCATAGCATTAGATGTAGTTGCCTCTTTACCACAAACTCCTTTTAAAGTACATCCGGTTCCCTTAGCTGTTTCTTGACATTGATAACAAAACATTTTTTCCATAATCCTTTATTTTTATAAATTAATATTCTTTAGTTTAACAGAACAAATAAAAGACATTAGAATTAAAAAAAGTGTCTCATTTGTGACAGTTGGTAATAAATTGTATTTATTGAGCTGTGAAATAGACTCTAGTTAGAGAAACTATTAGTTCCTTGGTATTGTTATTAGTAATAAGAAACGGGATAAATATGGGAAATTTAGAAACTATACTAATGAGTTCTAATCTTTTCAAAGAGATTTCTCAGGAAGAAATAGAACAATTAACGCAACGTTATGCCTATAAGATAAAAAACTATAGTCCGAAAGACGTTTTTGCGTTAGCGGGAGATCGAATCAATGAACTGACTATTGTTTTACAAGGAACGCTGGTTGCAAACATGGTTTCAGAGTCAGGAAAATATATTCAAATTGACCGTTTAGATAAAGGGAGGATAGTTGCTCCTGCTATGTTATTTGCTGAAGATAATTGTTATCCTGTAAATGTGCTTCCCATAAATGATGTTTTAGTATTTACTATGCATAAGAATGTTTTTTTAGATGTACTTAATGCACACAACAAAGTGTTGTTTAATTTTATTAGAATAATTTCTGATGTTAATCGGTTTCTAACAGAAAAAATACATTTGGTTTCGCTAAAAAGTATACGGGGCAAAATAGCTGAATATATTCTTCGATTAGCTCAAGAACAAGAGAGTAATACAATAGTTAACTTGAATTTGAGTAGGCAAGCGTTAGCAGATAAATTTGGAGTCAGCAGACAAGCCTTAAGTCGCTCTTTATCTGAACTCAATGAAGAGGGGCTAATTAACGTACAAGGTAAAAAGATAACTATAATAAATAGAGAAAGACTGTTAGCAGAGGAGTAGCTTTCCAATAGCTTTTTGTAAGGTAAAAAATAAAGAGTTATAAATTAAATATAATAATGAAGATGAAAAGAAGAGTAGCAAATACGGATTTGAAAATAGCCCCTTTTGTATTGGGTGGAAATGTTTTTGGTTGGACTGCAGATGAGCAAGAGTCTTTTAATATTTTAGATCGATTTGTTGATGAAGGTTTTAATATGATTGATACTGCAGATGTTTACTCTTATTGGGCACCAGGTAATCAAGGGGGTGAGTCTGAAACTATAATAGGTAATTGGCTGAATAAAACAGGTAAAAGAGGGGATGTGCTTATAGCTACTAAAGTGGGCGCGATTAGACCAGGGGATAAAGCTAAGTTAAATACCGACTATATTCGCAAACAGATAGAGAGTTCTTTAAAGAGATTGAAAACTGATTATGTGGACTTGTATTATACNCATTATGATGATTTAGATACCCCAATTGAAGAAGTATTAGAAACNTACACTGNTTTAATAAAAGAAGGNAAGGTTCGGTATATTGCCACTTCCAATATGAGTGCCAATCGAATAAAAGACTCTTTGAAAGTAAGTAAAGCGAAGGGTTGGCCCAGCTATAAAGTCTTGCAACCAGAGTATAATCTATTTGATAGGAAGCAGTATGAAACAGGTTACCAAGCATTAGTTGAAAAAGAAGACTTAGCTGTGATGCCTTATTATTCATTAGCTAGTGGATTTTTAACAGGAAAATACAAAACAGTAGATGATATAAAGCAAAGTAGTCGTTTTTCAACGTTGAGTAGGTATGTAAATCAACGGGGAGAGACTATATTAAAAAGTTTACTACAAGTTGCTCACGATTATAATGCCACTCCAGCGCAGATTGCTTTAGCTTGGCTTATGGCGAACCCTACTATTACGGCTCCTATTGCAAGTGTTTCAAAAGTAGAGCAAATGGATATTTTACAAGCTGTACAGTTAGAGCTTAGTCAAGAGGCAGTGGATAAACTAAATCGTGCAAGTGCTTACTGATTAATCGATGTGCTTTATTTGTATGAGAGGTTGCACAAATCATATATATCATATAAATCATTTGGAATGATTCTAAATAAAATTAAGATATATTAACCGTAAACCAAAAACAAATGGCTGTTATATGATGTTTAAAAGGTTAGAATAGTTAATCAAATTAATTAATAAAAAAACAAATTTATGAGAACATTAGTTGGAAAAAAAGCACCAAAATTTGATGCACCTGCAGTATTAAATGGTAACAATATAATAGAAGGATTTTCATTAGATCAATACGTGGATAAGAAATATGTTGTATTTTTCTTTTATCCTATGGACTTTACCTTTGTTTGTCCTACTGAACTACATGCTTTTCAAGAAAAAATGGAAGAGTTTGACAAACGAGATGTTGCAGTAGTAGGATGCTCTGTAGACTCGGAATTTTCTCACTTTGCATGGTTAAATACACCTAAAAACGAAGGTGGAATTCAGGGTGTTAAATATCCACTAGTTGCTGACTTTTCAAAAACTATAGCTCAACAATATGGGGTGCTAGCAGCTGAGTATGATTATGATGAAGACGGAAACTTAATTTGCGAAGGTAACCCTGTAGCTTTACGCGGCTTATTTTTAATTGATAAAAAAGGTGTTGTGCGTCACGAATTGATTAATGACTTGCCTTTAGGACGTAGTGTTGACGAAGTTCTACGTATGGTAGATGCTTTAGATCATGTTGAAAAATATGGTGAAGTATGTCCTGCAAACTGGAATCAAGGTGATGATGCTATGAAGGAAACAGGAGAAAGTGTTTCTGAGTATCTAAGCAAACACTAATGCACTAAAAAAAAGATTTATTCAAGTCTTTATTAAGTGGAATCCCCATGCTTCTTTTATTAGGGCATGGGGATTTTTTATGTGCTTTTTATTGCTTGTTACAAGGTGTAGCTCATAAAGAATAGATGACTAGGCCATCCAATGCATTTGCCTAGGGTAAGTGAGTGATATGCCCTAGACCTATAAAAATGATATAAATAGTTTACTGAAGAAGATTCTAAAGCTGTTGTTTTATCATTTTCTTTTGTTTTTCTTTTCTTTACAAAATATTAAAATGTACTTTTAAGTAATATGTTTAAATGTATAATCTTTTATTTATGATACATCAGCAAAGCTTTATTACTAATCAAGAAAAACTTCTAGGAGAAATAATCAATAATATATTGCCTAAAACACAAGCTGTAGATATATTAGTGGGTTATTTTTATTATTCAGGATTTCAAGAAATTTGCGAGAATCTTACAGATAAAAAAATCAGAATTTTAGTAGGCTTAGAAGTCGAAACGAAGATATCAGGAGTAGTACAAGAAATAAATAAGTTTGATGATGAATTTTCTCGCTCTAGAGGCCAAATTAGAGAAGATTATTATAGTAGTTTTACTAAGCTATTTAATGAAACTAACACTTTTGATAATTCAAAAAGCTTGGAGAGCTTTAAGCTTTTTTATTCTAAAATAAAAGATGGAAGTTTAGAGATAAAAAAAACGGAAAAACCCTGTCATGCTAAACTTTATATATTTGAATATAATGACATGGTAAATGAGCAAGGAGAAAGGCCGGGAACAGTAATTACTGGTTCTAGTAATCTTTCGTACTCTGGATTAAAAGGTCGAATTGAAATAAACGCACGTTTTAACTCTGTTCATGAATATCAAGATGCAAATGTTATATTTGAGCAACTATGGGAGAATTCTATTACGATAGTTGATGAAAATAACTTAGAGGAATTTGAAGATAAAGTTATAGAGCATATTTGGTATGAAAAGTTGTACTCTCCATACAAAATGTTTATTCGTGTACTGTATGAATACTATGATACTCCGAATGAAGAAAATGTTTTAACTCCTCATGATATTACAAATGGTAAGTTTTACAACTTAAAGTATCAAACTGATGCTGTCCAAATGGCTTTAAGTGCTGTTGAAAATCATAATGGTGTAATTGTTGCTGACGTTGTAGGGTTAGGAAAAAGTATTATTGCCTCTGCTGTAGCTCGTAATTTAAAAAAGAGAGCTTTAGTTATTTGTCCACCACATTTAATTCCTCAATGGGAAGAATATCGGGATGAATTTGGATTTACGGCAACAGTATTTTCAAGTGGAAAAATAGAAGCTGCATTAGCTTATTATCATAATCTAGTACAAGATAATGAGCAATATTTAATTATAGTAGATGAAGCACATAAGTATAGAAATGAATATACACAAGATTATGCAAACCTACATCAACTTTGTTCAGGAAATAAAGTGATGTTGCTAACTGCTACTCCTTTTAATAATAGACCTGATGATATCTATTCAATGCTAAAGCTATTCCAAGTACCTACCCGTTCCACGCTTCGTACAGTAGATAATTTAGGCTTTGCTTTTCGTGAATTGATTGCTATTTATAAAAAGCTTACAAAAGATCAAAAAGATGGAAATATATCAGATGAACAAGCTAAAGAAGATGCCGAAGAAATAGCAGCGCGTATTCGTTCTATCATTAGCCCTTTAGTTATTCGTCGATCACGGTTGGACTTAGAGGAAATACCAGAATACAAAGCAGATTTAAAAAGGCAGAACATTCAACCTTTGATTCCAGAAGACCCCATTCTACTAGAATACGATTTGGGAGAACTCAAAACTTTATATTTAGAAACACTAGATATGATTTCACCTGATGAGGGTGGTGATGCAAATGATTTTAAGGCGGCTCGTTACATGCCTATATTTTATGTGCATGAGAGTAAGCGAGAAAGTTTGAAAAACTTTATAGAGAAAAAGACAGATTTTGAGTATAATTTAATGATTGGTGCTCAAACCAATATGCCTAAGTTAATGAGGCGTTTATTAGTTCGACGCTTTGAGAGCTCAATAGCTTCTTTTAAGCAATCTTTAATTTATATGATAGAGTCAACTGAAAATTTACTCTATTGGATGGAAGTACGTAAAGGGATTCCTATTTATAAAAAAGGTTATTTGCCAGCAGTAGAAGATTTTTATGATATTTCTAATGATGACGAGTGGGTGGAAATTGAAGATAAATTAGATAGTTATCGCGAAAAGGGTTTTTTTGAAATACCGCTCAGTTATATTAGTGCGAGTTATAAAAAGGATATTCAGGAAGACTTAAATAAATTAAAAGCAATAAAACAGAACTGGTTTGGTGAAAATAACATCATAACTCATGATCCTAAATTAGAGTCTTTTGAGAAAATATTGAGAGAACAGTTGAAAAAAGAGCCTAATCGTAAAATAATTGTATTTACTGAGTTTGCTGATACAGCTGACTATATAGCTGATAAATTAAAAGAAACAGACCTTAGAATATTTAAGTATACCTCTTCAGATGCATCGGCTAAAAATAAGGAGCTAATTCGATCTAATTTTGATGCTGGATACAATGAACTTAATCAACGCAATGATTACGATATATTAATTGCTACTGATGCTATTTCTGAAGGTTATAATCTACATCGTGCAGGGGCTATTTTTAATTATGATATTCCTTATAACCCTACACGTGTAATTCAACGTATCGGTCGTATTAATCGGATTAACAAAAGGGTCTTTGATAAGCTTCTGGTCTTTAATTATTTTCCTACCGCTGTAGGAGAGCAAGATATTCGTTCTAAAGAAATATCCACTCTTAAAATGACAATGATTCATGCTATTATGGGAGAGGATACTAAGGCATTAACGTGTGAAGAGGAACTTCAATCTTTCTTTTCTGCTCGTTATCGAAATGAACTACAAATAACAGAACAAGCATCATGGGATAATAAGTATCGAAATTTGTTAAATCAGCTAAAAGGTACAGACATTTACAAAGAAGCTTTGCAAATAGAGCATCGCTCACGTACAGGACGAAAAAACAAGAAAGTGAAAGGTGAAGCAGTAAAAGGAGTGGTTAGTTTTGGAAAAAAAGGAAACGATTTTATATTTAAAATGATGCGCCCTTGTGATGAGAAGCCAATAACATTGAACATAGAGCAAGCATTTACTCTTTTTGAAGCAGATGAAGAAGAACAAGCTTTTGAGGTGTCTAAGCACTTTGAAAAACGATACCAAGAAGTTAAAGAGGGTTTATTTACTTCTCCCAGCATGCAAAAAAATGAAAAAGATAGATTAGATGCTTTAAGTAAAACGAAAGTATTTTATAATTTAAAGTTAATAACTTTCGATTATTTTAAGGATTTACAGCATGTAATTGAAGCTGATGGTTTAACTGGGTTTGATTATCGATTTATCAATAAGTTAACAGAAAAGGATGTTGATAAATTACTACAAGAGATTAATCAAAAATACCTAAATCGTATAATAGGAACTATAAATAATGTAGATGAAGGTGAGGAAACACTGATTTTATCTGAAGAATTTCAATAATAAATAACCATATAATTATGAATTTTAGCAAAACATATAAAAGACAAGATTTTTTAAGCTTTCTAAAATCTTCATTTTTACCTGAGGATTTTGATGAGGAAACACTAACTATTCCTTTACATACACAAACTACATATACCCAATCTGTAACTAAAATTGGAGTTTGTAAGTCATTAGATCTAGTTGTATATGAAATAAAACATAACTCCGAAAATGATGCACGGGTTACTTTATCTAAAGAAGCATTTAGGTTACTAAGTGATGAACTCGAGGATAGAGCCTTGGTGTTATTTGTTCCTGAAGATGATGCTTCACGTTATCGTTTCTCATTGATTACGATTGATTTAGGTATTGATAGCAAAGGTAATATAGTTAGAGAATATTCAAACCCTCGTCGATTTTCTTATTTTTTAGGTGAAGGTATTCCTACGCATACTCCTAATAAATATTTATTAAAAAAGGGTAGGGTTGTTGATGCGATAGATCTTCAAGAAAGGTTTTCTATTGAAGTTCTTACTAAAGAATTTTATAGTGAGTTATCTGATTGGTTTGCTTGGGCACTTACTATAGTTAATTTTCCGTATTATATAAATAATGAGGAAAGTAAAGAAGTCAGGCACAAACAAAACACAGAAAGCACAATACGTTTGATTACCCGTGTTATTTTTGTTTGGTTTATAAAACAGAAAAAGTTAATACCTGATGAGTTTTTTAATGAAGAGTATATTGCCAATCATCTTCTTAAGGAGTTTGCTCCTAATGATACAGATGGATTATTTGAGGAGAAGAGTTTAGAGAGTAAATATTATAAAGCCATCTTGCAAAATTTGTTTTTTGCAATGCTTAATAGCCCCATCACTCCAGATGGAAAAGGTACGGTTTCAGAACGTCATTTTCGGAATAATAGAAGTGATTATGACAATAATAAGCTTATGCGTTATGAAGACTTATTTTGTGATCCTCAGCTTTTTATTAATTTAGCAAATAGTACTGTTCCTTTCTTAAATGGAGGTCTTTTTGAGTGTTTAGATAAGAAAGATGAGGATTGCTATGTAGATGGTTTCTCTGATCGAATAGTAGTTCAAAGAAAACTTATTGTACCAGATTATCTATTTTTTGGTGAAAAAGAGAATCTAGATTTAAGTTATTTTTATGGTGATGACGAGAAGAGCAAAAAAAATGTGCATGTTAGTGGACTTATTCATATTTTAAAGAAATATAACTTCACAGTAGAAGAAAATACTCCTTTTGATCAAGAGGTTTCATTAGATCCTGAGTTGTTAGGGAAAGTTTTTGAGAATTTATTAGCTAGTTATAATCCAGAAACAAAAACCACAGCTCGAAAACAAACAGGTTCTTTTTATACGCCTCGTGAAATAGTGCAGTATATGGTAGACGAAAGCTTAGTAGCACATTTAAAGCGAACGGTAGGAGAAAACTTAGAGGATGAGTATCGAAATTTATTAGCCTATACTGATGTTGATATTTCTTTAGAAGAGAATCAGAAAAAAGATATTATTGAGGCTATTTATAATTGTAAAATTCTTGATCCTGCTTGTGGTTCAGGTGCATTTCCTGTTGGTGTTTTACAACAAATGGTTCATATTTTATCTCAGTTAGATCCTGATAATAAACAATGGAAAGAGCTATTAATTAATACAGCTGTAAAAGAAGCGGAGGATGCTTTAAGAAATACCACTGCTTCAGAAAGAACAGAGATTCTATTAGATATAGAACAGAGTTTTGATGAACAACTGAATCGCCCTGATTATGCTCGTAAATTATATCTTATAGAAAATTGTATTTATGGGGTAGATATACAACCTATTGCTATACAAATATCTAAACTTCGATTTTTTATTTCTTTAGTAGTAGATCAAAAAACCACGAATAAACCTGAAGAAAACTTTGGAATACGTCCACTACCTAATTTGGAGGCTAAATTTATCGCAGCAGATAGCTTAATCGGTTTAGAAAAAACAGATATATCTCTATTTAATACAGACAGAGTTAAGGAACTAATGGAGGGACTTAAAAAAGCAAATCATAAAATATTTGGGGCAAAAACAGTTCAAACTAAACGAAAATATAAAGAAATAGTAAAACAATTACGACTAAAAATTGCAGACGAACTTCATGAATTAGGAGCTATGGGAGAAGATGAGGCACAAGCAATAGCTAGTTGGGATATGTTTGATCAAAATAGACATGCTTCTTTTTTTGATTCAGAATGGATGTTTGGTGTAAGTGATGGTTTTGATATCGTAATTGGAAACCCACCATATATTTCTTATTATGGAAATAAGGGAGTGAAACTATCATCTAATAGAAGAACTTTTTTCGTTAAATATTATAATCACATAAAAAAAGTAGATGATAGAATTAATAGTATGAATTTAATGACGGAAAGAGGAGTATCGTTATTAAAAGATAAAGGAACTATTGCTTTTATTACAAATAAAACAATGTCTATTTTACCATCATACAGGCACTTTAGAAAATTGTTTTTAAACAATGTGTTTTTTTTATCCCTCATTACAGATCTCTCACCGTTCAATGCTATTGTTGATTGCATTATATTTATTGGTTCTAAAGAAAAAGTAACAAATAAGAAAGTTGCAAATTGTACTAAACATATGAAGTTTCTTAGTAACGATAACTATATATGGCATATAAGCAAGTATGAAAACATATTGGATATTATAGATTTGAACAAAAAAAAACTTAGTGATATTATTACAATAAATAGAGGATTAAATATTGGTGGAAAATCAGAATATTTTTTATCAAGTGAAAAATCAATAGGGTATAAAAAGTACCTATCAGGCACAAAAAACATATCGCCGTACACTTATGAGTGGGAAAAAGGAGATGGTTTTATTAAAGTGGATTTAGAGCTTGAGAGAAAATTAAAGGAAAAAGGGGCTACTATAGCTCTTGGAGACCCACTAAGATATTCACAGCCACACCTATTTATTCCCGAATCTGGACAAAGAATTATGGCTGCATATTGCCATGACGAAATTTATGGTGCATATGGGTTGCTAGTGGCTACTCATAAAAATGATATAAAAAACTTGTTTTACTCTCTTTTACTTTTAAATAGTAACATTGTTTCGTTTTATTGTACGGAAAAAGAAATTTTAAGAAAAGGTTCTAAAGCAACACCACATGTTGGAGTCAAAGGTTTACGAGGTATTCCTATCCCTAGAATAACACCTTTAATGTTAGATGACATTTATAAGTTAGCAACATTAATATTATTTTGTAGAAAAGAAAATTCAACTTATAGTATTTTTTTCGAACAATTAGCTAATGCTGTAATATCAGAATTATATCTACCTGATATATTTAAATATATAGATATATCTTTTCTTAAAGACCTTAGTAAATTAAGAACTATAACTATAAATGATCTCAAAATAATACATGACTTTTACATTCAGAATAAATGCTTAGAAAATAGGCTAAAAGAATATGCAATTAAACATCAATATTTAACTATAATAGAAGAGTGTTAAATATTGAACACCTTATAATAAGTGCGTAACTTACAACAATGGTTCGAGCAGCACACACTTTGACTTAGAACTCTAAAAAATAGCTTTAACTTTGTCTATAAGTAAGAAAAATAAAAAAGAAAATAATTATGCTAAGACACAGAAATATCATTTTACTTCTTTTGATGATTTTCATAGGTTATTCTTGTAATTCATCATCCTCATCAAACCAAGTCAGTCAAAAAGCCACACAATTAAGTAGGAGCGAAGCTGCCCCTACGCAGGTAATTGTAGAACCTGTTAAAGAGGGGTTACCTGTAGTGAAAGAAGGCGATTCTATTATAGTAGTACGTAGTGATAATACCAGACAAGTTATTCAAGTATTAGTAGGA
>JGI24707J26582_10001619_pt1 | contig 17557 bp, 14 predicted proteins | sample BioPla1DNA1_FD_26582 | JGI IMG/M metagenome (IMG submission 26582)
GGCGCTGTAGGAGTAGATGGCTATCGAGCGCATGGTGAATATCCTATAACGTTTAGTGAGTTTAAGGTTTTAGAGATTGAATTGAACAAAGAACATACTGTTACTGGACAAATTCAATTCCGTGGGATAGTTGGCTCCAAGGGCACTGCTGGATTATTCATTGATCAAATCGAAGTCTGGGACACAAGTGGAAATTTTAATCCTGGCCAACCTAGCGATCCTGAGGAACCTGGTGAACCAACTGATCCTCAGGAACCAGAAGAACCTAGTGATCCTGATCCAGACCCCCAAGATCCAAACCCTGATATCCCGACTGAACCACCGCCAACTATTGGAGATGCCTACTTTGGTTTAGTTGGATGGGCTAGTGAAAATGGTGGCACTACAGGTGGTGAAGGATGTCCTGAAAATAAAATCCTATTTATCGATAATGGAAGAGATCTATATGATGCTTTATATGCTAACGAAAGAAGGCATAAGGGCGATAAGAANTATGGTGAGCCTTATCCTCTAATCATCTACATTACAGGAAAAATTACGCCTGAAAACACNGGCAAANANAAAATTGANATAAAAGATCAGTCGGATGTATCAATTATTGGATATGGGGATCAAGGTGAATTTCATGGAATTGGCATCTCCTTAAGGCGCGCTGAAAATATCATAATTCGCAATCTCACTATTCATCACGTTGACATAGGTGAGAAAAAGGCAATTGATGTTACAACTAATTCAAAAAATATCTGGATTGACCGCTGTACCTTCTATAGCGACCGCGATCATAAAAAGGACCATTACGATGGTTTAGTGGATATTAAAGAAGGTGCCGAGTATGTAACTGTCTCTTGGTGTAAGTTCTTTGATCACTATAAAACATCATTGATCGGTCATACAGATGATGCTAGTAAAGCTCCTGATAAAGTAACCTACCATCACAACTATTTTTATAATGTAAACTCTAGAACACCTTTAATACGTTATGCTGAAGTACATCTCTTTAACAATTACTTCCACAATATTACAGAGTCCGGTATAAACGTACGAATGGGCGGAAAAGCTCGCGTAGAAAACAACTATTTTGAAAGTGTTGGTAATGGAAATCTTGATGACAAAACAGGATACCGCGAAGGCCCAATCGGTTGGTGGTATGGCAGTTCTCAAACAGGTTACTGGGAAGTTATTGATAATATATTTGTTGACTGTCCTGTAAGTGAATATGAATCAACAACTTCAGTTCACATTCCATATGATTATAGCATGGCATTAAACGATGCGGAACGTGCTAAAGAATTGGTTCTACAATATGCAGGTGCAGGCAGTCCTAGTTTAGAACTATAAAAAAGTCTAGCACTTCCCCTACTGGGATGTGCTAGACTTTTTACTTACACAAAACTTTTTTCTAATTCATCGATTAATGAACCAACAAAAGCCACAGCCTGACGAATTGGCTCTGGAGAGGACATATCTAAACCAGCAATCTTAATATGGTCTAATGGCTGATACTTCCCTCCTACTTTCAAGAACTCCAACCATCGCTCTACCGCTGGCTGTCCTTCGTTTTGAATGGCTTGTGAGCAAGCAGTTGCCACAGTTAATCCTGCTGAATAAGTGTAAGGATATAACCCCATGTAATAATGTGGTTGACGCATCCAAGTTAGTCGGGCTCCTTCATCTATTTCTACAGCATCTCCCCAAAAGTCAGCTAACACTTGACCTTTTTGCTCATTTAACAAACTAGCGGTAATTGCCTTACCGGACTCAGCTAATTCATAAACCCGCCGTTGATATTCGGCCTCTAATAAATGAGTGACAAAGTTATGGTAATAAGTACCTAAGTACTGTAGAATTACCCACCGTCTCATCCGTACATCTTCTGATTGTTTAAGAATATAGTTGCCTAGCAGAAGCTCATTCATGGTAGACGGCGCTTCAATCATATATAATGATGGACGCAGATTGACCAATCTTTGATATTTTCCAGCTAAGGAAAAATGACCAGCGTGCCCTAGTTCATGGGCTAAAGTAAAGGCAGAGCGCATACTGTCTGTCCAGGTCATCAAAATAAATGAATGTACGCCATAAACAGATGAGCAGAAGGCGCCTGTGGACTTACCAACATTATCTGCTAGATCAACCCACCGGTTATAGAGGGCCTCCTCAATAAAACTGCAATATTCTGGCCCTAATATTTGAAAAGCATCAAGAATAAGCTGAGCAGCTTCCTGATAAGTAATTGGCGGATCGTATTCTGGATCTAAAGGTGCCTTTAAATCACAAAATAACATCTTATCTAATCCTAATTGTTCTTTTTTCAATTTCGCATAGCGACGCATATGAGGAGCTAACTCTTTTTGAATGATATCCAATTGATTATGATACATCTCCAAGGTTACCCCTTGGGGTTGTAATAACATCTCAGTTACAGATGGGTACCCACGCAATCTAGCTAAAACCACTTGTTTAGTAACTTCCGTACCATAAGTACCAGCAAAGGTATTTTGATACTGCTTCAAAGTCTTGGTAAATGACTCTGTTGCTTTTCTTCTAAGCTTTGTATCGGGTGATGATTCATACAGATCTTCGTATAAAGCAAAGGACATGGCTAATTCATTATTAGCATAGTCTTTAATCGAATCAAACTGCATATCAGCTGCCTTAGTTCTTTCATAAATCATATAAGGTGCGCCTAGTACCTCACCTAAAGCTGCTAAAACTGTTTCTGTTTCCGGTGATAAACGATAGGGTTTTGTATCAAGCAGATCTTTAATAAACTTAGTAAAATCTGCTACCTCCGGGTTAGCTAAATATGCATCAATAACTTCTATTGGCAAATCGATTATCTCCGATTCAAGAAATGATAGCTCTGACTCCACCTTTGCTGCTAAAGCACTAATTCGTGCATATTTCCCCTGGTTCTCAGGATTTGTACCATCCTCGGATAAGCGTAATCTAGCATAAGCCGCAACTTTTAAAAATCTAATTTGAAATTCTTCAAAGGCATTTAAACAATCAACAAAAACTTCTACTCCCTCAGACAAACGTCCTTTATACTGAGTAATGTTAGTTAGATCCGCTGCAACAGCTTGTAATTCTGTTTCCCATGCTTGATCAGTGGCAAACAAATCCGCCAAGTTCCAAGTTTGTTCCTCTGGCACTTGCGAACGCAGCAGCCTTTTTCCTGCTACCTTTGACATTACTTAACACATCCTGTCTCTTAAATTTTAATCGTTAGATGGTANAAATGCTTATGTTAACTTGCCAGCAGAGATTGTTTCTGACCTAGATAATTTTACTATTTCATTCTTAGTCAATGTAAAAGAAATTCGAGCTTGGTCCAGATTCTTCGACCTCGCTGGTCCATATGGATTCTTCTACATGACACCTTTAGGCTTAGATGATAGCACTATGGTTACTGTATTAACAAACGAATCTAGTATCTATGGGCCAGACCTGATTGCCACAGACTTTACAATAGATTTAATATCTGCCAATAAATGGATTCTGATAACTGTAGTAGTTTCCGATAAAGAACTAGCTGTATATTACGATGACCAGCTAATTGGTACGATCGAAGCTCACGCTCAACCCAAGGATGTTGGCGGTACATTCGATAACTATATCGGTAAATCTATCTTCGATGCTGACCCATATTTATACGCGGATTTTAAAGACTTCCGTATCTACACTAACGCCCTTACTGCTGACCAAGTTTCAGCATTGTATTCCTTGACTGAATAGTATACCTCTACGATGATAGGAGGAAAAACAATGAGAAGAAGCGCGATGTTTATATTTATCAGTTTACTGTTGTGCATAGCAATTCTGCAAGGTTGTACCGATTCTACTAATAAAGAATTAGTTACTGGTGACGTCATATTCGAAGACTTTGACTATACAACACTGCCAAATCACTGGACAATTACTAATCGCAATGACATTTTCTGGTCATTAACTACTAATCCGGGTTTCTTAACAATTATTACTCAACCAGCAGACGTTCATGAAACAGCAAATAATCCAGTTAATTTCTTCCTACGTGAAATCCCATATGAAAACTATCAGTTCACAGCCAGAATCGAAATCTTCCCAGAAAGAGATTTTGAGCAAGCTGGTATTCTAATCTGGGAAAATGAAGATAACTATATTCGCTTAGGCAGAGTTCATGCTTTCGATGCACAAGCTATTGAAGCTGCCGTAGAAGTAGCCACTGCTTATACAACGGTGATTGAAAATATCGATCCCATTACCGAAGTTTATCTAAGATTAATCAATCTCAATAATCAAGTTAGTTACTATTACAGTGCAGACGGCGAAGAATGGATTGAAGTAGGTAACCGTACCTGGGTCAACTATTCTAAACCAATAATTGGCCTCTATGCAATTAGTCCAGTTAGTGATCGAGCCATTGAAGCTAAATTTGATTATATTCAAGTAGAAGAACTAAAGTGGGAAGCTGTTGAATAAAACAAATGACCTTGCCAAGTATTTGTTTGGCAAGGTCATTTGTTCTTTATTCCTCTAAACTAGGAATCGCCACTACTTGATCTACCTCTGCCTCATAATCTACATTCGGTAAACCGAAGCCGAACAGAGCAAAAAAATCATTTCTAAATCCTGCTAAATCTGCTAACAGATCTATGTTATCGTTTGTTACTTGCTCCCAAAGCTTGGCTACTTCAGCTTGGACATCTTCTCGCATTTCCCAATCATCAACTCTAATTCTTCCCTGCTCATCTAAGGCTAAATCTCCACTATAAATTCGCTCAGTAAACAATCGATAAATTTGTTCAATGCATCCCTCATGAATACCTTTCTCTTTCATTACCTTAAATAATAAAGATATATACAAAGGCACCACAGGTATTGCAGAACTGGATTGAGTAACCAAGGCTTTGTTGACTGCGACATAAGCTTGACCATTAAGGTCTTTAACTAAGGCATTTATTGTATCCACGCTAGCTTCTAAATCATCTTTTGCCTTACCGATTGTTCCGTCGCGATAGATTGGTCGAGTAAGCTTTGGACCAACATAAGAATATGCAAGAGTAACAAACTGATCCGCTAAAACATTGGCTTCTTTCAAGGCTCTAATCCAGAGAATCCAATCCTCGCCGCCCATCACTTTCACAGTTTCTATTTCTTCCTGTTCAGTAGCTGGTTCAACCTTGGCAGTAGATATTTCTCCAGTATGAAAATCCACTGTTTTACCTTGGAAAGGCTTGCCAATTGGTTTAATTACTGAAGTATAAATTTGTTTAGTGTCTGGGTCAGTACGTCTTGGCGAGGCTAAACTGTAAATTACTAAATCAACTTTTCCCATATCTGCTTTGATTGTTTGGATAGTTTGGTCTTTTATTTCATGGGAAAAAGCATCCCCATTAATGCTTTTGGCATAATAACCCTCTGCTAAAGCTACTTTTTCAAAGGCTGCAGTATTATACCAACCAGCGCTTGCNGTCCGCCCACCAGTAGCTGGTCGTTCAAAAAAGACGCCTAATGTTTTACTGCCAGCACCAAAAGTAGCGGTTATTCTAGAAGCTAATCCGTAACCAGTAGAAGCTCCAATAATTAAAACATTTTTAGGACCATTAAACTTTCCTTGCTTTTTCACATACCCAATTTGCTGCTTGACATTCTCTGCACATCCTACAGGATGAGCAGTTGTACAAATAAATCCTCGAAACTTAGGTTGAATAACCATAACTCACCTCATAAATAACTAGATTTTATTGTCTTGACAACATTTTTTATACTTTTTACCACTATTACAAGGACAAGGATCATTACGCCCAACTTTAGACCAACGCTGTTCATGAAGATTTCGCATTTCCTTAGTGATGAAGTCTAGTGGATAACGTTTTTGAGTTAAATCCGCTAACAACTGAAAATATGGCAGAGCATAACTAAAAAATTGTTGATATCCAGCACATAGATGATTTATACCTGCTTGCCGATTTTTAGGACATCCTCCATTGCAAATAAACTTCACAGGACAACTATTACAGTGATTAGCAAGCATTTTTTTATTAGCTGCAAAGTCCTGTAATCCTTGGTTTGATACGATCTCTTGTAATTCTGTTTCTAAAATATTGCCCAAATAGTTTTCTTGGTTAACAAAGTGATCACAAGTATAAATATCCCCATTGTGTTCGATTACTAAAGCTTGACCACATGTTTCATGAAAACTGCATAACTTCGGACCAAGGCCTGCTATTATTGAGAAACATTCTTCGAAGATTTGGACAGAAATCCGCCCTAAATCCTGTAATAACCATTGATGAAAGACACTAGTTAGGAATTTTCCATAAGCTGTACCAGATACAGAGAAACTGTCATTGCTAAACTCCACAATCGGAATAAATTGAATAAACCTAATCCCTAACTCTCTAAAATGCTGATAAACTTGTTCTGGATAGGCAACGTTTTCCCGATTTACAGTACACAACACATTATAATCAATGCCTGCCTTTTGTAATAATTTTAATCCAGCCACTACCTGCTGGTAAGTAGGCAATCCTTGTTTGTCCTGGCGAAAAGCATTATGTAAATTTGCTGGACCGTCTAAACTAATGCCTACTAAGAAATTCTCAGCTTTTAAAAAATCACACCACGCTTGATCGATTAAGGTTCCATTAGTTTGAATCGAGTTTTCACAATACCAACTAGCTGGCAAATACCTTTTTTGCAAATTCACAACTTTGCGGAAAAAATCAATACCTAGCAAGGTAGGTTCTCCCCCTTGCCAAGCGAAACCAACCACAGGACCAGGCTGTAGCTGAATGTATTGCTTAATGTAACTTGCTAGAACCTGATCCGTCATTCTAAAGTTACGTTGCTCTGGATAGAGATTATGCTTATCTAAATAGAAACAATAGTGGCAGTTAAGATTACAAAGAGGTCCAATCGGTTTTGCTAAAATACTAATCGACAAAATCCTTACAACTCCTCAGCAGTAAGAGCACTGCCTAGACTTTGTAAACCACTTTTCTCATAAAAGACCGGGCCTTTTGCCCAAGAAATCGCCAAATGCATTAACAATTCCGTTTTCAATTGTTCTCTAATTGCCGCATATTCTATTTGATCATATAAGTTATACCATTCATAAGGATCCTCAGCCAGATTATATAATTCACCTTTAGTTTGATCCACTTTACTAATCGCTTCTGTTAATGGACCAGGCAAATATAATATGAGTTTCCAATCTTTCTTCCGCCACATATAAGCTGGCGTGCCATACATCCGATTAGGTGCTCCGCCATAAAACTCACAGAAGCTGCCTAACTTCTTTTTTTCTCCCAATAAATTTAAACCTGGTCGACGTGGATCCGTTTTGATCTGCAAAGTCTCTTGAATTGTTGGAATTAAATCTACTAGTTCAGCTGGGCGATCATCTACTGTTCCCCTTAATTCCTCTGGTACAACACTGCCAGATAAGATTAAAGGTACGCGTACGCTACTGTCGTATAAGCAGTATTTACTAAACATATGCTGTCTTTCACCCATCATATCTCCATGATCAGAAGTATAGATAATCAAACTGTTATCTAGTCTGCCTAGCTTATCCAGTTTTTCTAAAACTTGACCAAAGTAATCATCTAGCCAACTACAATTAGCCCAATAACGTAAAGTAGTCCGCCGCCGCTCCATCGGAGTCAGCTTTTCCCAAACAGAACGCCAACCATCATATCTTTTTTGCATTTGAATGTTTTGTTCTCTAGTAGCTCTAACATGAGTATCTGGCTCCTCTAGCCAAGGCGGTTCTGGCAAATCAGGAATGTCATTGATGTCATACAAATCTTCAAATTTCTTGATCACATTAAAGCCAGCATGAGGCTTAATAAAAGATAAATATAAAAATAATGGTCGGTCCGGATCTACACCTTCGTCTAGGAACTTCAAACATTGTTGCGCTATAAAGCCATCACGGTGATCTTCGGGTGGCACTTGACTGGTGCACCCAAGATAACCTTTTGCATTTTCCTCTCCGCCACCATAGTCCTTCGTTTCTGCAAAATAAGCGGCTAAGCCCTGGGGATTAACCTCAGACATCATTATCGCACCTTTTTCATACTGGGCGCTATCAGCTGATTGTCCCTCAGCCCGCACTTCAAACCCCCTGGTTGGCGGTTCAGGATTTAAATATCCATGATTCCAATGGGTTTTACCAAAACCAGCAGTTTGATAACCACTTTGTCGCATCATTTCTGGTAAAGGCACAGTGGGCAAACGCTCCTCGAAAAACAAACCTCCACCATTACCACGCACACCCAATTGGGACGGATAATATCCAAACATCATTGAATAACGGCTAGGAACACACATTGGTGCTTGACAAACAGCTTGACTATAACGAATACCATTCTGGGCTAACCTGTCTAGATTGGGTGTTTTCACTAATGGATTAACAACCCCTAAACAATCCCAACGCTGCTGATCAGTCATTAAAAAGATAACATTCGGCTTACTCAATTGTTTCCCCCCTCAAGGTAAACTATTTCTTTTTTGGCGGTCGCGGCCCATAATATTGATAATAGTCGACCCGGATATTGCCATTGTAAAACTTACGTTTCTTTGTAGCTGGTTTTCCAAATAATTTTTCGAAGTCAGGATAAGATGTTAAAATATAAAACGACCAAGTATCTAGTTTACTAAAAACTCGACCCATTTCTCTATATAAAGCAGCTACTTCATCTCTTTCACCGATCCGTTCACCATATGGAGGATTACAAATAATCTTGCCATACTTCTTTTTCGAGCTTAAACTAGATAATGGTAAAGTTTGAAAATGAATTTTGTCATCGACAAAAGCTTCGGCAGCATTTTGCCTGGCAACTTTTAATACTTGATCATTAATATCAGAGCCAATAATGAATAACTCCTGATCATAATTAGCTAAATCATGGGCTTCCCGACGAGCATCCCGCCAAACTTCTTTTGGAATCCAAGGCCAATCCTCACAAGCAAATTCCCGATTAATTCCTGGTGCTATATTCATTCCAATTAAGGCAGCTTCAATCGGAATGGTACCACTTCCACAAAAGGGATCAATTAACGCTGTATCGGGCTGCCATCTAGATAGTAGGATTAAACCAGCTGCCATCGTTTCCCGTAAAGGCGCTTCCCCAACTAAGGGTTTATAACCACGACGATGTAATCCTGTTCCGCTGCTATCTAAAGTAATAGTAGCTACATCTTTTAGTAAAGCAACCTCGATCCTAAATAAAGGACCATTCTCTTCAAACCAGGATACTTTATATTTACGCTTCATACTTTCAACAATCGCCTTTTTTACAATTGCCTGGCAATCTGNAACGCTAAATAATGTAGATTTTACAGACTTACCCTCCACTGGAAACTCAGCATCCTTAGGCAGCCAATCACCCCATGGCAGTGCTTTAGTTTCTTCAAAAAGCTGCTCAAAGCTTGTAGCTTTAAACTGAGCTACTTGAATTCTAATTCGATCTGCAGCTCTTAACCAAAGATTAGCACGGCAAATCCCAGCTTCATCTGTAGGAAACATCACCTTCCCGTTTTCCACAGTCACATTGGTAAAGCCTAATTTTTTTACCTCATCAGCTACTACCGCTTCTAAACCGAAAGTTGTAGCAGCAATTACCTGATATTTTGACAAAGTATCCACCTACTTCTAGTTGGCTTTTATTACCTAGTATTAATTATACTTCGTAACAAGGATCTCCTTGTTACGATCTGTTTTAACATAATGATAATATTTAAAACCTAAGATTTATCTTCGATTGATCTTTTTAATAATATTGGATATAATATAACCGGAAGTTAAAAAACTACTTAGGAGGTTTTTCATTTATGAGAAAAACTGTAGTGCTTTCCGTTTTATTGTTATTAGTACTTAGTAGTGTAGCTTTTGCAAGTCCTGAATTCATAGCTAAATACGCAGCTGTTAAACCAGAAATTGACGGTATTTTAGATGATGCTTGGGCTGAAGCTCCCGTAGTAACTCTCACCATGGAAAACTATGAAGCAATTGGTGGTTCATATGCTTCTCGCGGTCCAGGTGGATTTGCTGCTGGCGGTCAGTTCCGAGTAATGTGGGATGACGAAAACCTTTACGTATTTATTGATGTAGCAGATAGAGATCACTCCTATAATGCTAATCCTGGTTCAAACTTCATTAATAACAACGTAGTACAAATGCCTATTAAGCCAGGTCCTAATGCAGGTAAGTTTATTTTTGACTTAATTGCTACTTCTAATGTTGGTACACCTTTAGTATGGGAAAACTGGGTAATTCCTGGAAACGTTGACATTCCAATTGCTGGAATAGTAACCTTCGGCGGTTACACAATTGAAGCCGCTTTCCCGTGGTCACTCCTACAACCTGACGCTGTTGGTGAAGGCGTAGAATTTCCATTTGCCTTCTTTATCGTTGACGCTACCGACACTGGTCAACGTCGCGGATTCTTATTCCCATGGTCCGGCGGAGACGCTTCTATTCAAGTTGAATCCGAATGGAATACTTTAAGAATGGTAAAATAATCTAAGAGTAGTTTTCCCAACCTTTGCTAACCTATCACGTTAGCAAAGGTTTTTTCTTTCACAGCATTGCATTTTGGAAATATATGGTATAAAATACATGTACACTACCATGGCAGAATAGTAAGGAGTGTGTTTATTGGGAAGATCATTTTCAAGAGCAGATCAGGGATCAATTCGCGAATATGTTTACCAATCACTTAAAAGTAAAATTCTTAACCTGCAGCTGCCGCCAGGTACTAAAATTTCAGAAAAAGATATTTCTGAAGAATATAATGTAAGCAGAACTCCNGTACGAGAAGTCTTTATCAAATTAGCTCAGGAGGATTTATTAGATATCTACCCCCAACGTGGCTCTTTTATTTCCCTTATCGATATGGAGCATGTAGAAGAGGCTCGCTTTATTCGGGAACATTTGGAAAAAGCCGTTGTACGGGAAGCCTGCGAAAAGCTTTCTGAAAAAGATCTGTTTTATTTAGAATCAAATATTGCAGGACAAGAAATTTGCTGTGAGAAGCAGAATTATTTACATATGCAAGAGCTAGATGAAGAATTTCATCAAATTATTTATACAGGTAGCGGTAAAATCCAAACCTGGTCTATTGTTCAACAAATGAATAATCATTTCTATCGGTTAAGAATGCTTAGATTAGCTCACAGTCCATTTTGGGATACAATTCTAACACAACATAAGCAGATCTTGCAGGCTATTAAAGCTCAAGATCCCGACCAAGCCGAAAAAATTACTGAAGAACACCTAAGGCTTATAATTTTGGAAAAAGATCAAATACGGGAAAAATATCTAGAATACTTTAGGTAAGAGGTGGTTAAATGCGATTAGCAAATAAAACAGCAGTGGTTACTGGAGCNGGGCGAGGAATTGGGGGCGCGATTGCTAGAGGCTTAGCTACTGAAGGTGCTGATCTGGTATTAATTAGCAGAACAAGAGAAGAGTTAGAAGCGCAAAAAACAGCTATTTTAGAAGCAAATCCAGAACGTAAGTGTCTGCTAATCGAATGTGATGTTACTGATGAAGCTAGTGTAAAAGAAGTACGCCGAAAAACCATTGCAGAATTTGGCAAAGTTGATATTTTGGTCAATGCTGCGGGTATTTCAATGGTGGCAGATTCTGAGAAATTAGCCACAGAAAACTGGCAAAAATGTATTGACATTAACCTCACCGGAACATTTTTAATGTGTCGTGAGTTAGGCGAAGAAATGATAAAAAATAAAAGGGGTAAGATTATCAATATTACTTCTGTTACTGCCCATGCCGGTATCCCAATGCGAGCAGCTTATTCAGCCAGTAAAGGCGGAGTTATGCAGCTTACTCAAACTTTAGCTGTGGAATGGGCAAAATACAATATTCAAGTAAATAATATTAGTCCAGGCTTTATTATTACTGAAATGGTACAAAAACTAATTGACCAAGGCATCCATAAACCTGAAAAATTATCGGCTCGTATTCCAGCAGGACGGATGGGCTATCCAGAAGATTTAGTTGGTCCAGCAATCTTTTTGTCCTCTAGTGATTCTGATTATGTTACTGGGACAACTTTAATTGTTGATGGCGGCTGGTTAGCTAACGGATATTTATAAAAAAACAGGGCTTAGCCCTGTTTTTTTATTAACCTGCCCTTCTTACCCCCGCTGAGTTAATAATTTTATCTTTTACTTTCTCTAATTCTTGAACAGGAATTTGTTGCTGATCTAGGTCTAGAATTATATCTTCTAACAAGTCGGGAAAGATAACTTTTGCTGTGGAATTTTTGATACGTTCTAAATTAATCCCTTTAATTCGGGGGACTAATAAAACGATCGGATAAAATTTTAGCGACCGTCCAGAAAAAGTAATGCTACTGGTTAAGGTCTTAATTACTCGCTCACATTCAAGAATTGGGTTAGGCANTGGAATCCTATTAGCATTATCCACCACTGCTCCTTGAATAATCTGCTCAGCAGATATTTCTGGATTGATTTTATAAGGCTCATAATAATACCAAACTCGAGCTGTTTCTTTACCAATTAAATATGTATTCTCTTTTCTAAAAGTGCATTTTTTAACAATAAAGACTCCTGCAGGAGCAACTATCAAATAATCTAGATATGTACCAGCTAAAACTAAATTTCGTTCTATTAAACATCCTGCTTCTCTAAAATTCTTAAGAATTTGCTCTAAGTTACGTTGTTCAAGCCACTTCCCAATGCTAGGCCAAAAATAAACCGTCAAGCCAGCCGCAACTATCACCGCAAATAAAAATACTAATAACCACAGCATGTTCAACGCCTCCTTGTTCATAACTATCATATGCGTAGACTTGTAAGATATTCTTGAATAAACTCGTAAAAAAAGATAACTAGCCAAGCTAGTTATCTTCTAATTCTATTTTCAGTCATTCAAATGTAACACCCAAACTAAGAAACTTTGCTCGCTTCTTCTTGGACTTCTTCCGGATTAACTTTTACAATAACCTCTAGTACACGCTGAGAATCAGTGTGAGCTACAGTTACTGTTAAGTTTTTATAGATGAAACTTTCACCTTCATTCGGAATTTTGCCAAGCTGTTCTATTACCCAACTTCCAACTTTGAGCATTCCGACATCCTCATCAATTTCTAAGATGTCGAAAAGTTCTTGTAGGCTGGCACTTGTTTTGACTTTATATTCAACATCACTTAACTGCTCAAATTCTTCGATAACTTCATCATGTTCATCCCAAATGTCACCGACTAATTCTTCTAAGATATCTTCCATAGTAACGATACCTGCAGTACCACCATACTCATCGGTAATAATCGCTATATGGGATTTGCTCTGCTGTAAAAGCTCGAGCGCACGAGAAATTTTCATCGATTTAGTAATAAAAACTGCTGGTTTAATTATGCTTTCAAGCGGTTCACCGGCATAAATCACATGATTATAGAAGTCTTTTTGATGAATTACTCCAATAACATTGTCAATNGAGTTTTGGTAAACTGGCAACCTGGAAAAATTAGTTTCCCGAAAGATCTCGGCAATCTCTTCCTGAGGTGTATTTTCCTCCACAGCTACCACGTCTACTCGCGGAGTAAAAATATCAATGGCTTCTAAATCATCAAATTCAATTACACTGCGAATCAATTCGCCTTCTTGTTCGTTAATTCCACCATCTTGCTGTGCTTCATCGACAATAGTTAGTAATTCTTCTTCTGTAATACCACGATCACCATCAACCTTAAAGATTTTTGCCAATAAGATTTTCCAATTAGCAAAGATCAAATTAAATGGTGCTAAAATTACCATAAAAAATCTAGTAATTGGCGCAACTAACATAGCAAATTTCTCAGGTGTTTCTTTGGCTAAACTCTTAGGAGAAATCTCACCGAAAATTAATACTAGCAATGTCATCACAACAGTTGAAATTGTAACTCCAGCGTTTCCAAAGTATTTTACAAACAGTACTGTACTAAGCGATGCTGCAGTGATATTTACAATATTGTTTCCAATTAAAATCGTTGATAAAAGCCGGTCAAAATCTGATGCAATCTGTAATGCTAATTCAGCTCTACGGTTACCATCGGCTGCTAAATTTTTCAATCTAACTTTACGTAATGAAGAATAAGCAGTTTCTGTGGCAGAGAAATACGCCGACATCATTAACAAACCAGCTAAACTTAAAATAATCGATATACTGCCGCTATCCATCTTGTTTTTTCGTCCTCCAGTCGAATAAATAATTAAATATCGTTTGTTTGTGTTTAAATATTATCATCAACACAATAATTTGACTGGAAGTTCTGTCTTGCCAACGTACAAGATCTTGAAATACCTCAAAGAACTTAATAGTACCTTATAAACATGCTCAATTAACAAAATGTTCTTCGGCACAGGTGAATCGTCCATCTCATCCCCTCTTTCTTTATTACTAATAATTATACCATAAAGATGTCAATTAGGGTAGAGGGAAGCAATACTCTAATCTCGAACGATAGAAATTAACTGTAAATACTTTTCTACAAGTCCTTTACTGACTTTTCCTGCCTCAGCAAATTGTGTGTTAGCTGTTCCACAAGCCATACCCATTTTTAAAACTTGTTCTATCGTTTGGTTTTGAACCAAGGCTACTGTGCAGCCAGCAACAAAGGAATCACCAGAACCAACCGTATTTATTGGTTCCACCTTTGGTCCACGCAAGTAAAAATGTCCTGCTTCGGTAACAGCAATACAACCAGATTCACCTAAAGTAACACACACTATTTCTATATTATATTTATCGGCTATTTCTTTTGCAATTTTAAGGATTTGGTCTTCTTTTAATGATTTTCCTACAATGCTTTCTAGTTCTTCTCTATTGGGCTTAATCATCAAAGGCGAGTACGACAAGCTATTGATTAAAACTGAACCGCTTGTGTCTAGGATTACCTTCTTCCCTTGTGCTTTAGCAATTTTGATCATCTCACCATAGAATTCTGAAGATACTCCTTGGGGTAAACTGCCTGATATTATTACTAGCTCTACACTAGAAACCAGTGTTTGAAAATTATCTAATAAGCAATTTTGCTCTGAGATGGAAATAGTAGGCCCTGGTTCTAAAATCCCAGTAAAGGTATGGGCTAAGGAGTCATTGATAGTTGTACAGGTACGAGTTTCCCCAGCGATTTGAACAAACTTATTAATGATTCCCAACTGCTCTAACTGCTCGCTAATAAACTGGCCGTTTTTACCACCTAAGAATCCAGTCGCAATTACCTTTTCTCCTAAGATTGCTGCAACTTTAGCCACATTAATTCCTTTGCCACCAGCGGTTACCCACATATTACGGGGTCTAAATACGCTGCCTACAGTAAAGTTATCCACCTGATAGAGCTTATCAATAGCTGGATTGAGTGTAACTGTTAAAATCACCTGATGCCCTCCTATCCTCTTTGGCTAGCCCTACATTATCTAATTTTTAATGTATAGCTGTACCCATATAGTCCCAAGAAAGTCTAGCTGAGGAATCACCTTTGGCAACCTACTTATTCTACTGGTGAGAGTAAAAAATCATCCAGAGTACCCCAAGCACCAGTTCCACATTTAACATGGGCTCCAACTACAATAGTACCTGATTCTACTGGGATATCCTCAATCACAGGATTTCTAAAGTTTCTCCAACCATCTATATCAGTAGCTACTCGAAAAGTTTTTCCATCAGCAATCGCATAAATATAAATATCTTGCGTTTTTGCATCACCACCCTGAATAAATAAACTAAAATTATAACGTCCTGGTGCTAAGTTTTTGATCTCTTGTTCAACAGTAAAATGAACATTATTACGGGAATAAAAGTGTAGCGACTTCGAACCACTTTTAGCATCGGCGAGTTTATCAATAACTCCAAGTTCAGTAGTAACGTTTCCAATATTAGTTATCTTCCACATGGAAAGATCCGGTTCTTCAAAACTCGGATTATCAATATAGTTTCTTTCAACAACCAGTACTTTACAAAAAGCTCTTACCTGCGCATCTCCACTACCAGTCGTACCATAGAGTAAGTATTTTGCTGGTCCTTTATGTGACATAGCAATTAACTCAGCATCTTCCCACTGTACACTTACCATTTGCCTACTTCCATCATTATAAATTACTGTCACTTGATCAGGTAAAACAATTGGATCACCAATTCTGACCTTAACTTCTACTTCTTCGACAGCATCAATAGCTAACCTGGTTTTTGCACCAGTAGCAACATATTTAAACACTTGTAAAGAAGCTAAGGGTCTACCAGTAAAGTCAAATAATGCTTGATTATCCCAAGAACTGCCACCATAGTATACACCAGCATCTACAGGATCATAGGAGGCAGCATAGCTTGTAGCCCAGCCAGAACCATACTTTTCCCAAAGAGTAAAGCGTTCTTGATAATTACTTCCCGGTACAGGAATCCAAGCTGGCTCCCAATAAAATACTCCTAGCCCCGCCTCGCCAACATTGACCACAGCCTGGATACAATCTCGAATGGCATTGGCTTGACCTTGCACACTAATCGGGTAAGGCTTAACAACATAACTTGCTTCCGATATGGTATTAGCAAAATTATCTCCATTTTCATAAGTATAAGCATAGGCTACTTCTGCTACCAATACTTTTTTACCAAAGTTCTCGACAATACTTTTTAATTGAGCAGTCAAATTCTCTAAACTTCCATGCCAATAAGGATAATAAGAGCTAGCAAAAACATCATAATCAACCTTAAAGTTATTTAAAATCATTCCATAACGATGATACTCCCCTACTCTTTCCGGATTAGTAAAATGTACTGCTACTAAGATCTCTTTTTGATAGCTAGCACTGATTTCGCGCACTGCTTTACTACCAGCGTTTAATAGCTTACTAATATTTATCCAATTGTTCTCGCCACACATCTTACCTGTTGTTTCATTACCTAGTTGCACCATGCCTACATCAATACCTGCATCAAGCATTTGTTCTAAGGCATCCTTTGTGAAATGATAAAGAGCAGTAGCTTTATCTTCAATATTTAAGTTTTGCCAAGCCTTCGGCACTTGTTGTTTGCTTGGATCTGCCCAAAAATCTGAGTAATGGAAGTTGACAAATACCTTCAAACCATATTTAGAAGCTCGTTTCCCTATTTGTAGAGCAGTATTTAGGTCATTATTACCTCCACCATAACTATTTCCAGCTGCATCATAGGGATCATTCCAAACCCGAACACGAATATAATTAACGCCATGTTCTTTTAAAGTCTGAAAAATATCCTGTTCTTGACCTTCGGTATTATAAAAAACTACTCCACTATTTTCTAAGGCGATCACACTAGAAATATCTACACCTTTAATAAAATCTGTAGAAATACCCTCCACCCTCTCCACAAAAATTCCAGGCCGATGATTATTAGCAAATATTACGCTAGTTTTCATCAGAACCAAACCACCCAGTACACTTAAGAAAACTAATATAACTAGAAGTTCTCTACGCATGTACTTCAACCTCCTTACTCTTTAGTTGTCGAGGCTCCAAGTGATGAAATCAACAAGTTCTGTGAAGCAATGAAGAAAATGATGAA
>JGI24707J26582_10001621_pt1 | contig 17543 bp, 9 predicted proteins | sample BioPla1DNA1_FD_26582 | JGI IMG/M metagenome (IMG submission 26582)
AAAAAGACTGCACTCTTCGCTTAATTATTTAACTCCACATCAATGTGAGTTATTAGCTAGAAGTGCAGCATAAAAAAGTTTGACTTTTTATGTCCAAGATATTGACATAAGACCAGTAATTAATTATTACTTAATGAAGTATCCTTAGATGGTAACCGCTTTTTTAAATATGATCTACATATACATGGAATAATTTTTAGTCCTTATAAGTTTCGTATAATAAATTATAGTAATAAGATAATAAAGGTGGATTCGAATAAATGAATTCACCTTTTTGTCGATAATAAATTAGATAGAATAATCGCAATAGTTGATCCTTGGGATAACAAAATGTTACTGTAGAATATAAAATTCCAATTAATATGTTATAATAATTTATAGAAAACTGGACCATAAAGGAGAGTTTTATAATGGAATATAAGTCAACAATAAAATCAAGACCCTATTTATATAAAGAAACTAAGAAAGCTGCAACCCTTATAAATAAAGGCATTGAGCTTAATGATATAAAAAATTTATCTTTAGAAGAAAACTTTTTTCAATTAGAAAGCGAAACTAGAAAAAAGGAAATTGCATCAATTATAACTTCAAGGTTAAAAGGTGTTGATGAATATATTTTAAATAAGATTGAGAACAGTAATATTGAAACATCAAAAATCTTAGTTTTATATATAGTAATCAAAACAGATAGATTATTTTTCGAATTTATAAATGAAGTTTATAAGGAAAAAGTTTTATTAAAAGATGAGTTTATTAGAGATAAAGACTTTTCAAATTTCTTTGAAATAAAGAGAGAACAAAGCGAAAAGGTTGCATCATGGTCAGAGTACACATTTAAAAAGCTTAAGCAGGTTTACATAAGAATACTTTTTGAAAGTGGACTTATAGAAAATCAAAAAGGTGATAGAAAAATTAGAATTCCTATAATAGATACTGAAGTAAAGAATTATTTATATAGTATTGGTGATAAGTATTATATAGATGCCATATTAGGAATTGCTTAAAATTTTATAGAAAGGAAGGCTAAATCTTAGATTTAGATTCTTACCAAGGTGAATAACATGAAGGATATTTATGAAAGATTAGATGAAATAATACCTAAAATTACAGAAGATAACTTTAGAAAAAATAAAGGATTAGGGAATGAAATAGGTTTCTATATATTTGATTACAATCCAGAATATGAAATGCTAGTTAGAGATAGGATTAAATTCGTAAAAGAAAAGGTAAAAGCTACTCATGGATTAAATATTGTGGAATTTGACCTATATGAAATAATCCTTGAATTATTAGATTCTAAGGGGTATCTAGAAAAAAACTTTAAAATGGAAGAAAAAAGAGGCAGTGAACAAGTATTTAATGCAACTAAAAAAGCGTTAAGATTAACACTAGATAATGATTTAATGATTAAATACATTGCAGATAGACTTGATAATTCAGATATTGTATTTTTAACTGGTGTAGGTAAAGCATGGCCAATAGTTAGATCTCATACAATATTAAATAATCTTCATAGGGTTGTAGAAAAACAGCCATTAGTTATGTTTTTTCCAGGTAACTATGATGGAGGAACACTAATGTTATTTAATCAATTAAAAGATGATAACTATTATAGGGCATTTCAATTAATAGATAAATATTAGAGTAAGGGGTAGAGGATATGGATATTAAGTTAAAATCAATGTTTTATAAACCTATCGATAGGGATATAAAAGGTGTAATAAAGGTTGGTCAAGATGATGATGAAAATATAAAACAAGAGTTAGAAGAATATGTAGTAACGGGGGAGTTAAATAAGCATATAGATAATTTCTTCGAAAGTTATAAAACTGGAGTTATAGGTAAGACAGATAAAATTGGAGTTTGGATTTCTGGTTTCTTTGGAAGTGGTAAATCTCACTTCTTAAAAATTTTATCTTATCTTCTAGATAATAAAGTTATAGAAGGTAAAAATGCTATTAGCTATTTTGATGATAAGGGCTTAGATAACTTTGTTTTAGCAAACATGAAACAAGCAGGTGATGTATCAACTGATGTAATTCTTTTTAATATAGATTCTAAATCAGATTCAGATTCAAAATCAAATAAAGATGCAATAGTTAATGTATTTAATAAAGTTTTTAACGAAATGCAAGGTTTTTGTGCTTCCATGCCTTGGATTGCAGATTTAGAAAGAAAAATGGTTAAAAACGGTGTATATGAAGATTTTAAGGCTGAATTCGAAAAAATATCAGGAAACACTTGGGAAGAAGCAAGAGAAGACTTTTACTATGAAGAAGATTCAATTATTGAAGCTTTATCTAAAACTACAAAAATGAGTGAAGAGGCAGCGAGAAATTGGTACGAAAAATGTGAGGAGAATTATTCCCTTAGTATAGAGAAGTTTGCTACTAGAGTTAAGAAATACTGCGATTCAAAAGGAAAAAATCATCATGTAGTATTCTTAGTTGATGAAATTGGTCAGTATATTGGAGACAATACTCAACTTATGCTTAACCTTCAAACAGTAGTTGAAGATTTAGGTACACAATGTCAAGGAAAGTGTTGGGTTATAGTAACTTCTCAAGAAGGCTTAGATGAATTTACAAAAGTGAAGGGAAATGACTTCTCAAAAATTCAAGGTAGGTTTAATACAAGATTATCCTTATCATCAGCCAATGTAGATGAAGTTATTAAAAAGCGTATTCTTAGAAAAACAGAAGGAGCAACAAGCCATTTAAAAGCATTATATGAGCAAAAGGAATCTATAATAAAGAATCTTTTAACCTTTACTTCTGACACAGCAGAAATGAAACTGTATAAAAATAGCGAAGATTTTGCAGAAGTATATCCATTTATTCCATACCAATTCAATTTACTTCAATCAGCATTTAATGGAGTAAGAGAACATGGTGCTTCAGGAAAAAGTTTATCTAAAGGAGAGAGATCTCTTTTAGGTGCTTACCAACAAGTAGCTATTGATTATATGAACCAAGATTCAAATATACTAATTCCATTTTCAGCATTTTATAAAACTATAGAAACCTTCTTGGATTCGTCAATAAGGTCTGTAATAATGAATGCAGAAAAAAATGAAAGATTAGATGAATTCGATATTGAAGTTTTAAAACTATTGTTTTTAGTTAAGTATGTTAAAGAAATAAAAGCAAACATTAATAACTTAGCAACACTATTAGTTGATAATATAGATGCATCTCACAGGGATTTGAGATTTAAAGTTAAAGAAGCATTAAATAAGTTAATTAGAGAAACCTTAATTCAACAAAATGGAGAAGAATATATATTCTTAACTAATGATGAACAAGATGTAAATAAAGAAATCAAAAATATGAATGTAGATAATGGAGAAATTATACAAAAGGTTGGAGAAATTATCTTTGATGATATATATAAGGACAACAAGTATAATTACTCAAAAAAATATATGTTTGCATTTAATAAAATAATAGATGATAGAACAAGAGGTCCTCAAAATAATGAAATAGGAGTTAGAGTAACAACAGCTAACTTTGATTTAATTGGAGGGGGAGGAACTTCCCAAAGTGAACTAAAGAGAGTTTCTATAAGAGAAAACAATGTAATAGTAAACATTTCAAAGGATATAAGTTATTTAGATGAAATTGAAAATGTATTAAAAATAGATGCTTATTTAAGGTTAAAAGGTGGTTCAAAATCAACTGCTTCAATAGAAGATATCAAAGCTAAAAAAAGCAGGGAAAGAGAAGATAGATTAAAAAGGGCTAAATTCTTAATAGAAGAAGCTTTAAGAAGTGCAGAAATCTATGTAAATGGTAGCCTTTTAGATATAAAAGAAAAAGAAGGTGTAAATAGAATTAATGAAGGCTTTAAAGCTTTAATAAATTCTAAATATAATAAACTTAATTATGTTAAAGATTTTATAGAAACAACCAAAGATTTATTTGAAATCATTGATAAGAAAACTAATCAAATGGCTCTTGTGGATACAAATCCAAACAGATTAGCAATAGATGAAATAAAAAATCATATTGAAATAAGTACAAATAGAAATTTGCAAGTAACAGTAAAAAGTTTACTACAAAAGTTCTCAAATGCTCCATACGGATGGAAGGAAATTGATATTCAAGGAATCATAGTCTTCTTATTTAAAACTCAAGATATTAAAGTAATCCTAAATGGTGATGTTTTAACTCCAAATAGTAGGGAAATTGTAAACTATGTATCTAAGAGAGAATACCTTGAAAGAATAATTATTAAAACTAGAGAAAAGGTTCCTTCCAAATATATAGATGCTTTAAGGGACTTAAATAAGGATTTATTTGGATACTCATCAATGCCAAGTGATGAAGATGGAATGATGTCTTTATTTAAACAAGAATGTAATAATGAAATAAGCAAAATAGATGCTATGTTAAACGCCTATGATATTAAGCATAGATATCCAGGTGAAGATATCTTAAAATTAGGAAAAGATTTATTTAAGAAAATCACAAGCATAAGAGATACAATTGAATTCTTCAAAGAAGTTTATAAATTAGAAGACGATTTATTAGACTATGCTGATAGCATTGATAATATAAAAAGTTTCTTCTTTAAAAAGGAAAATGGAAATATAGATACAAGCTCTAGAGGAGAGCAAAGAGCTATCTTCGACAACGCTTTAGATACTATAGAAAATTATAATAATAATAAAGAATTTATAATTAGCGATGAAGTTAGAGAAATAATAAATGAGATTAACACCATAATAAAGAACAAAAATCCATATAGCAAAATACCAACAATACCCCTTTTAATAGAAAAATATAATAACAAAATAACATCTTTATTAGAAGAAGAAAGTATTCCAGTATTAAGCTATATAGATGATTGTAAAAATCAAGTTATGGAAACTCTAGCTAACTACGATTTTAAAGATAAGTTTATTGCATCTGTTGATGAAAACTTTAAGAATTTAACAACAAGAACTGAAACAGCAAATAACTTTGCAATTCTTTCATCTATGTCTAACCTAGCAGAGAGAATTAAGCTTAGACTAATAAATGAAATAATAGCGGAAGAAGAAACTAGAAAGAGAAATGAAGAAAAAACTCCGAAAAATGACCCTTCAGCTAGTAATAAAGAAATTAAAAAAGGAAATGAACCTACTATACCAACTGATGCATCTAGCAATCCTAAAGTTGTTATTAAAACAAAAAATATAAGCATGAGGGAGCTTGTAAAAGGTCAAAAGATAATTAGAAATGAAGAAGATATTAATGAGGTATTAGAGAGCTTAAGAAAGAAATTAAGAGATGAGTTAGACAAAGATACAATAATTAATCTTATATAAGATAAAAGATATTATTTAGGGGGAAATATGGATAAAAATAAAATAAAAGCTTATGCAGTTTGGGCAAGAAGAAGCTTAATTGCACAAGTAAGTGATAAAGCAAATAGAATTGGTATATATGAAGATAAAATATTAGAAGCAATTGCAGTACAAGGTGGATTTACATTAGAGGGAAAAGAAGAAATTTTCCCTCTTCCAATAAGTAATAGAGATGCTTTAATAAATCAAATTAAAGAAAAAGGCTATAATCAAGTAATGGAAGAAGTAGCTTATACTTGGTTTAATAGATTTATGGCTCTTAGGTACATGGAAGTAAATGATTTTCTTCCATCAGGAGTTAGAATACTTTCATCTGAAGTTGAAGGAAAAAAAGAACCAGATGTATTAACAAGAGTATCGGAAGTAATAGATGAATTAAATTTAAATGCAAATGAAATATATGATCTTTTGGATAGTGGTAATACACTAGATAGGGAAAAGGCATATAGAATTATTTTAGTTAAGCAATGTAATGAGCTTGGCAAAATAATACCGCAAATGTTTGAAAAAATAAGTGACTATACAGAACTTTTATTACCAGACAACCTTTTAGAAGATGGATCAGTAATAAGAAAAATGGTTGAAGATATAGAAGAAGGTGATTGGAAAGAAGAAGTTGAAATAATAGGTTGGATGTATCAATACTATATTTCAGAAAAGAAAGATGAAGTATTTGCAGCCTTAAAGAAAAATGTAAAAATAACTAAAGAAAACATACCAGCAGCAACACAACTATTTACTCCAAAGTGGATAGTAAAATATATGGTAGAAAATTCATTAGGAAGACTATGGCTTGAAGGACACCCTAATGAAGAACTACAAAAAGAATGGAAGTATTACTTAGAAGAAGCAGAACAAGAACCAGAAGTTGAAGAAGAGTTACAAAAAATAAGAGAAGAACATAGCAAATTAAGGCCAGAAGATATAAAGGTTCTAGATCCATGTATGGGGTCAGGCCATATCCTAGTATATGCTTTTGATGTACTTTATGAAATATACAAAACAGCAGGATATTCAGAAAGAGAAATTCCTAGAATGATACTGCAAAACAATCTATATGGTCTAGATATAGACGATAGAGCAGCACAATTAGCATCCTTTGCTTTAATTATGAAAGCTAGACATTACAATAGAAGATTATTTAGAGAAATAGAAAGGGAACATTTAGAACTTAATTTATGCTCCATACAAGAAAGTAATACCCTTGATATAGAAGAAATAGACTATTTCTGTAACGTAAATACAAAATTAGATACTTTAGAGTTAAGAAGAAATATGGAATACTTATGTGATACATTTAGAGATGCCAAAGAATATGGCTCAATACTTGATGTTAAACAAATAAACTTTGAAATATTAAAAGACAGACTTTATGAAATAGAAAAGGAATATGAATTAACTTTTGCTGATACTAGGAAGGTAATATTAGAAAGGCTTCCTGTAATAATTAAACAAGCAGAGATAATGAGTAGGAAATATGAGGTTTGTATTACTAATCCGCCTTACATGGGAAGAAAAGGCATGGATGTAAAATTAATTAATTATGCTGATAATTACTATACAGATAGTAAAAGTGATTTATTTTCAATGTTTATTGAAGCGTGTACAAAATTAACGAAGAATTTTGGTAAAACAGCATTAGTTACAATGCATTCATGGATGTTTTTAAGCTCTTATGAAAAATTAAGGGAAAAGATGCTCTTAACTTCTGAGATTAATTCAATATTACATTTAGGAATGGAAGCATTTGATGGAGTAATGGGTAAAGTTGTATCTACAGTAGCCTTTATTTCTAGTAAATATAATTGCATAAGATATAACTTGAAGGCTGTTAGGTTAGTTGATTTTTATGATTCAAGAAGATATCAAAAACATGATGAATTTTTCAATATCAATAATCACTACAAAATAATGCAAGAGGATTTTTTGAAAATTCCAGGTAAGCCAATAGCATATTGGGCAAGCAATAGAATAATTAAGGTATTTGAAGAAGGAATACTTTTCGATAATATAGGAAATCCACAAGTTGGTATGCAAACATCTAATAACGATAAATTCCTGAGAATGTGGTTCGAAGTTAAATTTAATGAGTTCGATGATGGTAGCAAAAAATGGATTAAGTATATAAAAGGGGGAGCATTTAGAAAATGGTATGGTAATTTAGATTATGTACTTTGGTATAATTCCTCTCCTGCATTTATTCTACAACAGAAGCATGCAAGAGTTCTTCCTGAGACTGTTTTAACTAAAATAAAATGTACTTGGACGGATTTAGCAACTAATAAATTTAGTTGTAGGGATGTACCAAATGATTCATTTCATGATATATCAGGACATTGTTTTTATCCGAATAAGGAGAATAAATATTGGTTATTAGGTTATTGTAATTCGATAGTATTTCAAACTTTAATAAATATGATAAATTCTTCACTCCATTATCAAGTAGGAGATGTAGCCAAAATCCCTGTAATAAAAAATAATAATAAAAATCTAATAATAGAACAAATTGTATCTGGTTGTATTAATATATCTAAAAATGATTGGGATTCCTTTGAAACTTCATGGGACTTTAAAGTCCACCCATTATTGAAATCGCTAGATAAAGTCAAACAACATAGATTAGAGTCAGTATTTAGAATTTGGGAAACTAAATGTGAAGAAAATTTTGCTCAGTTAAAAGCTAACGAGGAAGAATTGAATAGAATCTTTATTGATATTTACGGTTTACAAGATGAATTAACTCCAGAAGTTGAAGATAAGGATATTACAATAAGAAAAGCAGATAGAGAAAGAGATATTAAGAGCTTAATTTCTTATGCTGTTGGTTGTATGCTTGGTAGATATTCAATAGATGCTGAAGGCTTAATTTATGCTGGTGGTGAATTTAATGATAAGTGGAATATTGCAGATAAAAAGGTAAGAAAAATAGAGAAGGATGAAGAAGGTAACATAACTTCTGATACTTGGATTGATGCTTCTTTCTTACCTGATGTTGATAATGTAATTCCTATTACAGAAGATGAATATTTTGAAGATGATATAGTTACAAGATTTATTGATTTTGTTAGAACTGTTTATGGAAATGATACTTTAGAAGAAAACTTAGATTTTATTGCTGATTCCATAGGAAGGAAAACTTCTGAAACTTCAAGACAGGCAATAAGAAGATACTTTATTAAAGACTTCTATAAAGATCACTTAAAAGTTTACCAAAAGAGACCTATATACTGGATGTTTGAATCAGGTAAAAATGATGGCTTTAAAGCTCTAATATATATGCATAGATATAATGACCAAACAATAGCAAAGGTTAGAACAGATTATTTACACACACTACAAAGAAAATACGAAGCAGAAATAAATAGGCTTCAATTAGTAGTAGATTCAGAAGAATATACTACAAAAGATAAAACAGCTGCTAAAAAGCAAATAGTTAGAATATCAAAACAAATAGAAGAGTGTAAAGAATATGATCAAGTAGTAGCTCACTTAGCAAACGAAAAAATATCTATAGATTTAGATGATGGTGTAAAAGTAAACTACGCTAAATTCCAAGATATAAAAATAATTAACTTAAAGGATAAAGAAGTTAAAATGAATTTATTAGCAAAAATTTAGTGTAATGATTAATGGGTAAAAATTAGTAGGTAGTGATTAGTGTAAAGAATAAGAACTAATCACTATTTATTAATATGTATGTAGAGGGGAATAAATAAGATGAATAATAAAAAATATGCAGAGAAGTTATTGAAGGAAATGATTGGAAGGGATGCTGAGTTTCATGATGGGCAATATGAAGCAATAGATGCAGCTTTAAATAATAAAAGAACTTTAGTAGTTCAAAAAACAGGATGGGGAAAGAGTATAGTTTATTTTCTTGCTTCAAAATTGATTAAAGAAAAACGAGGAGGAGTAACTTTATTAGTAAGTCCCTTATTATCCTTAATGAGAAATCAAATTGAAACAGCAAAGAAAATAGGAATACGTCCTCTAACATTAAATAGTGAGAATACAGAGGAATGGGATAGCATAGAATCTATTTTAAGAACTGGAATGTGTGAGATACTACTTGTTTCTCCAGAGAGAATTGCAAATAAAGAATTTATTGAAAGGGTAATACCATCTATTAAAGGTGGAATCAATATGATTGTAATTGATGAGGCGCATTGTATTTCGGATTGGGGACATGATTTTAGGCCAGATTATAGTAGAATAGTAGATGTAATAAGAATTTTACCACCCAATGTACCTGTTATAGCGACAACAGCTACGGCAAATAATAGAGTTATAAAAGATATTACATTACAATTAGGAGATAATATAGAATTAATAAAAGGTCCCTTAATGAGAGAATCTTTACGTATCCAAATAATAAAACTAGCAAAGCAAAGTGAAAGAATGTCTTGGCTTGTAGAAAATATTAAAAAAATAAATGGTTCAGGAATTATATACTGTTCTACTACAAAAGATTGTAATATAATTTCAGAATGGCTTAATATAAATGGTATTAAAGCACTACCATACCATTCGAATTTATCGAAGAATAATGATGAGAAAAGAAGATTAAGGGAAGAGAGAGAACAGCTTTTAATAAAGAATCAAGTTAAAGTTTTAGTATCTACAGTTGCTTTAGGAATGGGATTTGATAAAGGTGACATATCATTTGTTATTCATTATCAAGTGCCAGGTAATATCATTAGGTATTATCAGGAGATAGGAAGAGCAGGAAGAAAACTAGATAACGCTTATGCTATATTATTGGTAGGAGAAGAAGATCAGCAAATTTCTCAATATTTTATAAAAAATGCTTTCCCAAAGCAAGAAAATTTAGAACTAGTATTACATGAAATAGAAAATTCCAATGGATTAAGTATTAATGATTTAAAAAAGAAACTTAATATGACTCATGGTAACATACAAAAGTGTCTTGCATTGCTTGATTTAAAGAAGGTAGTATCAAAAGTTAAATCAAAATATATAAGAACAATACATCCGTATGATTATAGTAATTTTGGTGTTGAAGATATTTTAAAAACAAGATATAAAGAGCTGGAGCTTATGTATAAATACATTGATACAAAAGACTGTTATATGAAATTTATAGCTAATGAGTTAGATGATGATACATGTGGAAATTGTGGCAAGTGCTGTAATTGTATAAAAAGACAATATTTTACTTCAAAAGTTGATAGTAATCTTGTATGTGAAGCAGAAAAATTTATTAAGAATCGAATTATTAAAATGAAAGTAAAAAAACAATGGCCTGCTGGTGTTATAGCAGAGACAGGTAAGAAAATTCCATCTAGTGAATTAAATGAAGAAGGAAGAATTCTTTCAAACTATGGGGATTCAGGATGGGGGAAATTTGTGGAAAATGATAAATATAAGAATGAATATTTTAGGGAAGAGTTAGTGGATGCAACTATAGATCTTATAAAAAATAGGTGGAGTGAATTGGAGAATATAGACTGTGTAGCTGCAGTTCCGTCTTTAAGAAGACCTAAATTAGTAAAATCCTTTGCAGAAAGAGTAGCTAAAAAGCTAAATGTTGAATTTGCTGATATTATCATTAAACCGATAGAAACACCAGAACAGAAGACAATGGAAAATAGTAATATGCAAGCTAGAAATGCTTTTAATGCTTTTAAAGTAATAAGAAATGGAAATTTAGGGAATGTAATATTAATAGATGATATGATAGATTCAGGATGGACCCTTACAGTATGTGGAGCTTTATTAAAGCAAAATGGTGCAAACAAAGTTTATCCTTATGCATTAGCGTCAACAGCTAAAAATGGAGGAGATGATTAACTAATGGATTATAATGATTTAAGCAAGGATAGTTTAGCAATAATATTATTATGTAGTAATTTAGCATTGGATTACAAAGTGGATAATATAAAACCATTTACGGCAATTGAATATAGTAAATTTGCCAAAATAATATTAAATTCCCCTATAAAGAGACCAGGTAATTTATTTCAATTATCTAAAGATGAAATAAAATCAAACTTGTTAATAAGTGATATGGAAGCTGAAAGAGTATTGAAATTACTGGAAAAGTCAGGACAGTTAAGTTTTCAGCTGAATGAATTAAGCAATATAGGAATTGATGTTGTAACTAGAGCAGATAGTAGATATCCTAAAATATTAAAAGAAAAACTTAAGGAAAAATGTCCACCAGTATTATATTGTTGTGGAGATTTATCAATATTACAGGATAATTTAATAGGGGTTGTTGGGTCAAGAAATATTGATGTAGATGGATTAGAATTTACAAAGAAAATAGCTTGCAAAATTGTATCTGAGGGATTTTCTTTAGTTTCAGGTGGGGCTAAAGGAGTAGATAGCATAGCACAAGATGGCGTTCTAGATAATGGTGGAAGAGTAGTTTCTTTTATTGCAGATAGTTTGATAACTAGAATAAAGAAAAAAGAAATTCGACAAGCAATAGTTAATAAAAAACTCTTGATAATTAGTGCAACTAATCCTAAAAGTGGCTTTACTGTCTATTCTGCTATGGATAGAAATAAATATATATACTGCTTATCAAAATCGACAATAGTAATATCTTCAGATTATAATAAGGGGGGAACATGGGCAGGAGCTACGGAAAATCTTAAAAATAAATGGGTTACATTAATCGTGAGAAATGATGAAATGGTACCAAAGGGGAATATTGAATTAATAAAAAAAGGTGGTATCGAGATTGCATCTAATAATTTTGATATTCCATTTATAGATTTAATTGAGAACAAAAATAAATTTGAAGAATATTATTATGAAGGTGATTTATTATCATTAGTAAATATAAATGTTAATAATGAGACTAATAATACAGAGAACAAAGAAAGTAATCAGATTTGTGAAAAAGAAAATATTAAATATAAAAGAAATCAAGATATAACTAATTTTGATGTTTATTACTTGATAATAGACAAAATTAGAGAAGCATTAATAAATGGATTATCATTAGATGAATTTAGAGAATTATTTAATGTAAATAAGAAACAAGCAACTGAATGGCTAAATAGAGCAATAGAAGATGAAAAAATTAAGAAGTTAAGTAATCCAGTAAGATATATAACAAAATAATCATTGTTAAAAAGCTGAAATAGAAATAATAAATCTTTATTACAATGAAAAAAATATAGAATTTAAATATTTTTATTTAAATAATAGTTGTTATTAAAAGGTAAAGAAATAATTTTATACAATATATTTACATATAAAGAATTATATTGTATAATAGAATTGTACTAGGAAAACATATAGCATATCGAGAGTTTAACTAGTTACTATAACAAGGCATTAAGCCGTAAAGTAACCCCTAAGTTCGTCAGAATTTAGGGGTATCTTTTTATATAAGAAAGTTAGGGTGATATATTATGAGAGAAGAAATAAACTACAGATTAGGGTTAGATATTGGGATTACATCAGTAGGTTGGTCAGTAATTAATTTGGATAAAAGAAGAATTGAAGATCTAGGAGTAAGGATTTTTAATGCAGCAGAAAATCCAAAGGATGGTGCATCCTTAGCCTTGCCTAGAAGATTAGCTAGAGGAAGAAGGCGCTTATTAAGAAGAAAAGCCTATAGAATAAATAGAGTAAAATCTATGCTAATTAATAATAATTTTCTAAGTAAAAAAGAGCTAGATAATTTATTTAATAATAAAGAAATTATAGATGTTTGGGAAGCAAGGGTAAAAGCTTTAGATGAACTAATCTCAGGTCAAGAATTTGCTAAGATTTTAATAAACTTAGCGAAAAGAAGGGGATTTAAATCTAATAGAAAAAATGAAGCTAAAGAAAAGGAAACAGGGCAAATTTTAAGTAACATAATAAAAAATAAGCAAAGGTTAGAAGAACTAAATTATAGAACAGTTGGAGAGCTTATATATAAAGAGGCACAAAATTCTAACGATCCCTATAAAGCATATAGGAACAAAGAAGGTCAATATGATATGTGTGTTTCAAGAGATATGATAAGGGAAGAAGTTCATGCTATTTTCGAGGCACAAAGAAGCTTTAACAATCCTTTTGCTACTGATGAAATTGAAGATGAATATTTAAAAATATTTGACTCTCAAAGACCATTTTCAAAATTAGAAGAGTTAGAAAAAATGGTTGGTTATTGTACATTTGAAAAGAAAAAACATAAAAGAGCTCCAAAACATTCAATTTCAGCAGAAGAATTTACACTTTATGATAACATAAATAGATTATCTATAATTTGTAATGGTAATAAGAGAAACCTTAGCACTAATGAAAGAGAATTAATTGTTAATGAGGCATTTAAAAAGAAGGAGTTAAAGTATTCTGCTTTAAGAAAACTACTTTTATTAAATGATGAAGAGTTATTTTCTCCATTAACTTACAGCATAGATAAAGATATTTCTAAGACTGAAAATACAAGATTTGTTTCCTTGGCAGGTTATCATGAAATTAGGAAGGCGATTGAACATGGAGTTAACAAAGAATATTGGAAAACTCTAAGTAAAGATAGAAATAAGCTTAATGATATAGCTTACGTATTAACACTAGCAAAGACAGATGATGAAATAAAAAAACACCTATTAAAAAGAGGTATTGAAGAAGAGGCAATAGAAGCTTTATTAGATATATCCTTCAGCAAGTTTAATAATTTATCAATTGTAGCTTTAGAAAGAATTCTTCCATTTGTAAAAGAAGGATATCAATATAGTGAGGCTTGTGAAAAGGCAGGATATAATTTTAAGGCCATATATGAAGGCGTTAAAACTAAAAAGCTACCAGTAATTGAAATTGATGAAATAGTTAATCCAGTAGTAGTTAGAGCATTAGCTCAAACAAGAAAAGTTATAAATGCTGTAATTGAAAGATATGGTTCACCTGTAGGAATAAATATAGAGCTTGCAAGAGATTTAGCCAAAAATTTTAAAGATAGAAAAATTATTGAAAAAGAACAAAAAGAAAATAGAGTTAATAGAGAAAAAATAAGAGAGGAACTAAAATCACTATTTGGTAAAGAGCCTACATCAATGGAGGTGTTAAAATATAGGTTATGGGAACAGCAAAGGGGTGAATGTGCATATTCACAACAAGGGATACCTATAGATAAATTATTTGAACCAGGACTATGCGAAATTGATCATATCATACCTTTTAGTAGATCCTTTGATGATAGCCTATCAAATAAAGTATTAGTTTTAGGTAAAGAAAATCAAAGAAAGGGAAATAGAACCCCTTACGAATACTTTGGTGCAGATGAAGATAGATGGCATAATTTTGAGGTATGGGTAAAGGGAAATAAGTTAGGTTATAAGAAGAAGAATTCCTTATTAAAGAAGAAGTTTAGTCCTGAAGAAGTTAATGAATGGAAGGCTAGAAATTTAAATGATACAAGATATATTACAAAATTTATAGCTAACTTTATAAATAATAGATTAGAATTTAAGTCTAGTGATAAGGCTCAAAAAGTTATAACTGTAAATGGTAGAGCAACAGCATATTTAAGAGCTAAATGGGGACTAAATAAGGTTAGGGAAGATGGAGATAAACACCATGCATTAGATGCTACTGTTGTAGCGGTTGTTACTCAAAGCCTTATTCAAAGAATATCAAAATTTAGTAAGGCAAATGAATTAAAGTATATTACTTCTAATCATGAACTTGTTGATATAGAAACTGGAGAAATAGTCAATTTAGAAGAGTATAAGGAAATTAGAAAAGATTTATTGCCTAGACCTTGGAGGGGATTTAGTGAAGAACTAAAATTAAGATTATCAGAAGATCCTCATGAGGAATTGAAAAAATCACCTTTTGAAAGCTATGATAAGGATTTTATAGAAAATACAGTTAGACCAATATTTATTTCAAGAGTTCCTTTTAGAAAAATTAACGGAAAACTTTTCAAAGAAACAGTTTACTCTAAAACAGCCTTTAAAGAAAATGGATATATAACAAAGAAAAAGTTAACAGAGTTAACTAAGAAAGATTTAAGTAATTTTTATAATTATGCCTGTGATAAGAAATTGTATGATGCAATTACTGCTAGAATGGAGCAGTTTGATTATAATGCGAAAAAAGCCTTTGCAGAAGAATTTAGGAAGCCAACTAAAGGTGGCTCTTTAGGACCTATGGTGAAAAGTATTAAAGTAATTACAAAAGTTCCATTTAATAATGGAATAGAACTAAATGAAGGTTTAGTAGCTAAAGAAGGTATGGTAAGAATAGATATATACGAAAAGGATAATAAATATTTTGCTGTCCCTGTTTATAGATATCAATTAGCAAATGGAATAATTCCTAAGAAGGCTGCTTTAGCAGCTAAAAGTGAGGAACTATGGCCAGAAATGACTGATGAATATAAATTTAAATTTTCTGTATATAAAAATGATTTAATAAAAATAGAATATAATAAAAAACAGGGATTCTTTGGGTATTTTGATTGTTTTGACAGAAGTACAGCATCAATGACAATAGAAAATCATGATAATTCTAATAGGTTTAGAGGTGTTGGCATAAAAAGTGATGTTAAAAAATTTGAAAAATATGAAGTTGATGTATTAGGAAGATATTATAAAGTAAAAAGGGGTTAGAATAGTGAGTTTTAGAAGTATAGTTATTTCAAATCCAGCAACCTTAAATCTTAAGAATAATAATCTTGTAATTACAAATGATTTAGAACATCAAGTTCCAATAGAAGATATTTTAGTCTTAGTTATTGAAGCAGAAGCAGTAAAATTAACAAATAGATTAATAAGTAAACTTTCACAAAATAATGTTGCAACGATTATATGTGATGAAAAGCATTTACCAATATCAATAGTTTTACCTCTAAATACTCATCATAGAGCATATAAAGTTTTAAAACAACAAATCAATCAAAGTGCAGCTTTTAGTAAACGCATTTGGCAGAATATTGTTAAACAAAAATTATATAATCAAGGTGAGTCTATGAAAATATTATCTGTGGAAGGATACAATTTTTTATATAATTTATCTTCATCAGTAGAAAGTGGGGATAAAGGAAATAAAGAAGCAATAGGTGCAAAATTTTATTTTAAGAACTTGTTTGGTGAAAACTTTACAAGAGATGATGATAATGGAATAAATGCAGCTTTAAATTATGGCTATACCATTATGAGAAGTGCTGTAGCAAGAACTTTAGTTATGTATGGCTTTAATACAGCCTTAGGAGTTAATCATTGTAATGAATTAAATTCCTTTAATCTAGCTGATGATTTTATTGAGCCATTTAGACCTATTGTTGATTTATGGGTATATGAAAATATGTCTTTTGAAAGTGAATTGACTAGAGAAAATAGAATAGCCTTGATTGATTTAGTTAATTGTCAATGTATTATAGAAGGGAAAAATCATTCTGTTTTAAATGCAATAGATAAAATGGTAGCTTCCTATACAACTGCTTTAAACAAAAAAGATTATAGACTTTTAAAAATTCCAAAAATAAAACCATTGGAATATCATTATTATGAGTAATAAATTTATGAGACTATTAGTATTTTTTGATTTACCAGTTGTTAAAAAAGAGGATAGGAAGCAATACCAGAATTTCAGAAGATTTTTATTAAATGATGGATATATGATGATTCAATATTCAGTATACTCAAGAATTTGCAATGGAATTGATGGCGTAAATAAACATACTGCAAGATTGAAAAAAAATTTGCCACCAAGAGGATCCGTTAGGTACCTACAAATAACAGAAAAGCAATATTCAGAAATGAAATTCCTAGTAGGGTCACCAAAAAAGCAAGAAAAGACCCTAAATTCATCACAATTAAATGTTTTTTAATAGGTAAAAACCCCTTGTAAGCTAGTAATTACAAGGGGTTTCATAGTTTCTATTATAGCATATCGAGAATTTACTAGGAACTATAACTCAACTATCTTTCCTGTTACATCTCTTTTAATTATAGCATATCGAGAATTTACTAGGAACTATAACTAAAAGTGGAATATATTCTTCATCCGTCATATTATAGCATATCGAGAATTTACTAGGAACTATAACCTTCCATCTTAAGATACTTTTGCATAAGTTATTATAGCATATCGAGAATTTACTAGGAACTATAACTAGAAAAGACTTTATTGGGAGAATGGAACAATTATAGCATATCGAGAATTTACTAGGAACTATAACCTTCATCAAAATCTTTATTAATATTATCAAATTATAGCATAT
>JGI24707J26582_10001622_pt1 | contig 17512 bp, 9 predicted proteins | sample BioPla1DNA1_FD_26582 | JGI IMG/M metagenome (IMG submission 26582)
AGGGCATCTATCTTTATTTTTATTTCAGCCACAAATTCACTCTCCTTTAAAACAGGTATTGATCCGCATTATCTACAGCCTTTATAAAATTATTTGCCTGTTGCTGTGCATTAGTTGAAATATTACCTATTTGATTTTCCAATTTCTTTGCATATTTTATGTATGCATCCAATGCTTTTGCAACATCACCACTTTTAATGGCATCTTTTTTAATACCTTGCAAAATAGTTATATACTGTTTTATATATTCTTCTAAATATCCACCTTGTTTACTGCAATATTTACCTACTGCTGTGCAATAATCATCATCGATTTTCAGTGAACTTTCTGCCATATTTACACCTCCTAATCCACAGCGTATCTAAGCTGTCTTCGCCAATAACTAATTCTGTCTCTACGATAAGAAATTTTATAATTGTAAGAGTCCACTTCTCTTTGAATACTTCTAATTTTTGCATTAACACTTTCCTGTGCAGAGGATATACCATTATATGCAGACGCGTATTCAGATCCATTTAACAAAGAATTCATTCCTGATATATAAGTACTAACCATTTTAATATTCAATCTATTAGAAGAAATATTGTTTAATTTTGATTTTCTCTTTGATTGCCTACCTGCGAATTGAGTTTGCAAAGATTTAACTTTAGTTCTGAGTCTTTGGAGTTGTTGTATTTTTGAGTTTAACTGTCTAACTGAATTTTGATAAGAGTACACTAAATTCTCATTGTATCTAATATTTTCTCTTATTTCTGCAGACGTCATTACTTAACCCCCTTTATTTATATTAAACACATAAGTGTGATCTTTCTAATATTTGTTGTGAATAATGGCCTTATATTAGACCATTACCCACAATAATTTCTTACTCTCTAAATTTTGAATAAAAAGATATGTCTATTTTCAACAGTTCTATTATTTTCTGAACTGTGCTGCAATAGATCTATCAGTTTCTTCAACAATTTGAGCAGTAGACTTAAGAGCAGCTGAAATTTCATCAATAAGCTCCTTAGCCTTTACAAAACCAGGACGTAATTCTCCAAATCTTGTAGCATAAGCTCGGCTTGCATTACCTTCCCATTCTCCTTGAAGGTTTCTTAACAATACATCCATCTTTGAAATAATAGATTGAAGATTGTTTGCTTGAGTAGTATACTCAGCCGCTCTGCTTCTCATTTTTTCTGGCGTCATTCTAATTTGGTTTGCCATAATAATTTCCTCCCTTTTATAATATATAAATATATATCAATTGGTTTCCCAAATTGATAGCTTAAGATTGATGATTATGATGCACTACTTTTAGCTTTGTAACACTATTATCTTTAATGTAATATGCATCACCTAACTGTAATTTTTTCTTATTTGCCCTAATTTCTTCATAAGGCACATCAAAGACTTTTAACGCATCTAGATCATCTAGAAGCAATAAATGTTGCTCTTGTTTTATCATTCTTAATGGTTCTGGTGCATCATATGAAACAGAAGCATTTTCATAATTTGAATAAATCACACAAATATTTAAATCTTTAAATCTTGTGACCATTTCTGTATACTGCCTCATAGCATCCATATCTTCATATATCTTTTTAGCAACATCATTATTTTGAATAATTAAAACCAATAATTCATCCTGTGAAAAAGCTTCTTCAGCTTCAAGCATTTCAGAATATCTTTTATCTAAAATCTCATACCACTCATTAAGCTTTTCAATTATCTTGTCAGTATTCAAGGTATATTCCTCTACGATATCTAGATTCTTGAATTCTGCATACTTGCGTGAAATATCATCAAAAATACAAACTCTAACAGGATGCTTTTGGCTCTGTTCACTAAAGTTGTATATCATGTATTTAATAAAATTAGCATGTCCTCTATTTTCTTTCCCACAAATTCCAAGTGCTCCAAGATGAGCAAAATCAAGGTAGAAAGGTTTAACCTCTTCATAGGTAATACCAATTGGCAGGCTATAGTCCTTCCTTTCTGCCTTATATTTTCCTATTAACTCTTCTTCAGAAAGAATAGTCGGGATAGTAGGAATTTTCTTAGCTTCTACATCTATTGTTAAAGCATTAATTTCATTTATAAATGATCTTATGCTATGCACACGTTCTATTTCTTTTTCTCCCTCAAAGGCTAAATAGGTCTGACACTCCAAAATTCTTTTATCAATTTCAACGATGCAACGACCTGGAGTATCATCTGGCTGAATANATACCTGCTCTAATAAATTTGAATATTCATTAGTATCATTACAATGCATTACTATACGATTTGAAAAGTTAGACATATATCTATAGCCTATTCCCGATGTTTGAGAGTTTGCTATTATTGCTGTAATACCAACTGATAGGCCATCACGAACTATCGTAAGTAAGGTATCATCATTTTCCAAATATAATTCGATTAAGCCAGTCAAGTTATCTATAATAAGATAAATTTGTGCTAAATCTGTATAACCAGCTTCCTTGTATGCGGAAAAAGAACTTACTCCAACAGAAACCAGTTTTTCTTTTCTTATTGAAATTTCCTCAAATAATAGTTTGAATAAATTTTTTAATTTTTCATCTTCAGATGAGCAAACCACACCACCAACATGTTTTAGCTGCTCAAAATTTTTCAAGACCATACTACCAAAGTCTATAATATAAATATTGGCCTCAGCAGGTGAATTCATAATGGCTATTTCCTTTATTGCACACTGTAACAAATTAGTTTTTCCAGTTTGTGCTGAGCCGATTATTAATGTATTTTTACTGTTCATATCCATTAATGTCTGTCCTTGATATTGTGAATCTGGATCATCATAAATACCAATATCTATAAACTTATTTTTGTTATCTATTGTATTTGGGAAATTAATAACTGGTTTCAAAGCATCTAAACATATGCTAGGAAGTGCTTTAATTCCACTAGAGCTACAATACTCAGAAACATAATCAACAACTGCTTCTAATTGAGTTTTTGACTTCTCTTTTACCTTGTTCTTTTTGCTTACAAAAACAAGCTTTCTTCTTCCATTTTTCTGAAACTCATATAGTGAAAAATCTTTAGAATTCCCTTCGTCTACTCTTTCAGGAGCCCCACTATATGCAGACTGGAACAATTCAAATATTTCATTATTCCCAACCTGTAGGTAAGCTCTTCCAGGTTCTTTTATTTCAGCTGCAAGAGGAGATTTTAACACTTCATTACTATCGTCTTTATCCTGCACCTTAAGACAAAGCTTAAATCTTGAATTACTCCAGATTTGATCATCAACTTGTCCAGAAGGTTTTTGTGTAGCTAATATAAGATGAACACCCAAACTTCTACCTATACGTGCAGCCGAAATTAATTCCTTCATAAATTCGGGCTGCTCTGCCTTTAACTCTGCAAATTCATCAACTATAATAATTAGATGAGGTAAGGGTTCCTCCACTTCTCTAGCCTTATACTTCTTTATATATTTATCAATATGATTTACTTCTGCTTCTGCAAAAAGTCTTTGCCTCTTATTTAATTCTGCCTTTATAGATTTTAATGAACGGTTTATTGCCTTTCCATCAATATTTGTAATAGCACCTAAAAGATGAGGCATAGTCTTAAACTGATTAACCATACCACCACCCTTGAAGTCAATAATTACAAATGCAACTTCATAAGGATGATACAAGGTTGCCATTGATAAAATATATGTCTGCAGAATTTCGGATTTACCTGAACCTGTTGTACCAGCAACAAGACCATGAGGCCCGTGGGCTTTGTCATGTAAATCAAGATAAATTATTCCTGATTTCGATACCCCTAAAGGTGCTGCCATAGTTTTAAATACAGTAGACTCACTCCATCTTTGTGATAAATCTAAATCATCTACGGACAAAATTTTAAGCATTTCAAAGAGAGAAATATTTTTAGTCAAAGAACCTTCCAGTGTTATTTCTTCGGTATAAACTGGTGACAATACTTCAACAACCTTGCTTGCAGTTTTATCCTCAACTGTTGGATATTCAAATTTTATTATGTTATAATCCTCAGTATTTATTAACTCTGCATTTTTATTATCCAAAATACTTATAATTGTGTCACAACCAATAGGAATATTAAATTTATTATCTGAAAAGAATATAAATGTAATACCAAGTTCATTTGCATTATTTATAAATTTGGATATTGGATGGCTATTAAAGCCGCAGTTATCATAAAAGAATATAACTAAATACTCTTTATATTCTTTGGTCTGTTCTCTTTCTGATAATTCCTTATATAAATATTCAAAGATAAAATTTTTACTTTCTGTATCACAAGAAATATTTCTCATGCTTGTCTCTGAATTATATACATGAGGCAGGAACCTTAACCAATCAATTCTTGGCGTATGCTCCTCTTCAACAATAAAAAATATTTTTACTTCCGTATGAAAATGTCTGGCAACTAAGTCTATGACTATATTTTTCAGGAAAGAAAATCTATTCTCCTCATTTCCTACAATTCCAACTGCATTATTTTCAACTAAATCACATACCACTGGAGCCTGTTTTACCATTTCATATTCATTAAAAAGCTCTTCCGGTAAATTTTGCAAGTCATCTTCGATTTCTAATTTTTCTTGTTTTTTATAATTAATTTGCCTTTTTGCCTTAATATCACCTGTTCCAATACGGATATTCAAAAAATCCTTATCCTTTAATGTTCTTTCAAATAAATCTCCAGAGAAGGATTTTACTCTTTCAAGTTCTAAATCTTGAGAAATAAATATTTTTTCTAATTCATTTCGTTCACATTCTCTTATTGTTTCAATTTCACTACGCTTCTTTTCGATATAAGATTTATACTTTATAATTCTTTCTTTACATTCTTTTTTATAATCCTTATTTCCCTGCATAACCCCTAAAACAGTAGTAATAATGGCCATTACACCTGATACAATACTAAAAACAATCATTGCCCCACCCATAAATGCCATTGCTCCTGATGCAATTATCATTCCAATGGAAGGAAGTAAACTAATGAATAAGTTATTTTTAGGTTTTTGAGGTTTGGCTGGCGGATCTAAAATCTCGATTTTTGTATCATCAACAACATTTTTAATTCTTGTATTTCTTATAAATTTAGGATAACCATTCTGATTTGGTTCATCTGTATAAAAAAGTAAATTTACCTGGCAGTCTTCTCTTATTTCTGTATAAATATGATTATCCTTGTAATAAAATATAAAATCAGATATAGAGAAAAAATCTCTATTATATATTGTTAAGTCCCCTCCTGCCCTATTTCCATTATGAAAAACACCGTATGTGCTATTTTTCACAGATAATTCTAGATTTTCTCCATTATTAATAACTAGGACCTCATCATTTTTTACATATCTGCTTTTTATAATAATATTGCTCCTAGGGGATGTTCCGATAGTGAATTTATTAATATTGGATATATCAATCTTTCTTTCAAATTTTCTTTCTTTATTATCAAAGTCAATGAGAAAATCAACAAAAAATACATCATTATTAGATTCTCGATACTTTACAATAAAGCGTTCCCCATGTTCTAAAGACTTTGTCATTAGTTTTCTTACATCGCCAACTGTAAGGTATAAATTATCAGAACAAGTTACAGTCCATGCATCTTCAGTTTTTATGAAAAATAGCTCAATTGGTTCAAAAAATAAGTCTTTATGTAATCTAGCATCACATTCAATTCCTGTACCAACTCGTATTGACTCCTTTTCTGAAGATAGTTCAATTTCTTTATATAAATTTTTATTGGAAACTACTATTTTGTACCTATTCTCCATTTGACTCTCCTATTCTGTAAAGTTTATAACACTACCATTTCTTATTCCGTATTGAGCAAGGGTTTTATTGCCTCTAAGCAATGCTATTGGTCTTTCTGCTTTTAAATAACAATTCTTAATATCTGAGGTATCTATTTCTAAGTTATATGCTGAATTTAAGGCCATCACTAATTCATTTGCAGTTATATAAAGGGGAATTTCTAAATCAACGCTAAAATTTTTTTTTATTATATTAAAAATCACTACTGCTTTATCCTTTTCCATAGAAACCTCCTTAAATTACAAGAAATGCAGTTTTTTGAATTCCGATATCCCTTGATAAATCCTCACAACTTAACAGATTATAATTATCAAAATGATCAATATAATCATTAATAGCAAATTTTAACTCTATATTAGGAGAAATAATTGCATTGTCTTCGTTTTTATCAAAGTTATTGCACACAAATATGTACTTATCAGAATTTGTTCCATTTATATTATCAATAAGTAAATTAGTTGCAAAAATTGATGTGCTTGTCTGTTCTGTAACAACAATTACCTTATCTGATATATCTAAAAGTTTCGCATTATCCTCATCAAAAGCCGTATCGGCATCTATTACTATATAATCGTAATCCTTTGAGTTTTTTGCTGAAACTGCAATTTTCTCATAAATTGAATAAGGAATTCCTAATGACATCAATGCTGCCTTAAAAGGAGGGAGATAACTAAAAATTTCCTTTCTTATAACATGCTTTATTTCTGAATAAATATTTTCATTTTCTCTTGCAAGCTTTGCATATACATCAGCTGAGGATACAACCGTTGAGTTTTCCAGCATTCTCTGAAAGCTTTGTAATCTTCCAGCATTGATATATAGCACCTTTTTATAGTTCTTGGTTAAACTAGCGCTTATTCCTAAGGCTACTGTTGTTTTCCCTACTCCTCCGCAAGCTGAACAAACAAGAATTACTTGCGTTTCCTTTTTTACGCTTTCATCGATACTTAATAAGCCTGTACTTTTCCCAATAATATTATTAAAAACTTCTTTTATGCTGGTATATTTAAATAATCTATTTAAATTTAATTCATCTGTTTGACCTTCTTCATATTGTTCCATCATTAGGAACAAGTTGCTTATATTATGTTTTTTTAAAGATGGATCATATAAATTTTCAGATACTATCAATATATCTGCCCTTTGAGGAGATAAAAACAAATTTTCAAAGTATTCTTCATCGGTGATAATTTCTAACTCAACCTTATCGAAAAATTCCTCTACGAACTTTAATTTAAGAGGTATTATGTAGTTTAAGTCTGTATCAGCTATAATAATTCTTGGTTTTGACATTTCCTACACCACCCTAATCTATAATAATTTTAAAGTCACTATTTGCTAAACGAATTACATCACCGTTGTTGATTGGATATGGTTGCCTAGGTAATAATTTAACCTTATTAATATAAGTACCGTTTGCACTATCCAAGTCTGTCAACATGAACTGACCATTATTATTCGTTATTTTACAATGAACTCTACTAATTGCTTTATTAAATGTAATTGCTCCATCTACCATAGAAGGATTTTTGCCTAAAACAAAATTATTTTTATCTACTAAAATTTCAATAGGCAAAGGTTCATTAATAGCTGCTATGCGCATAGTTTTATTAAGATAACCATCATTTGTGTTGTTTTTCCCTTTTACAGTTTTTACCTTGATTCCCTTGATTCGATTATAAAGATCCTCTAAAGAATACATTCCATTAGATAAATCATTAGCAAACTGTTTTGTTTTGCTANTAGAAAGAGAAGGTAAGCTATTTATTAACTTAATCAAACTTGTTCTCAATTCATTTTCAAAGTCATCATAATCAGTANATGCTTTAGTTCTTATTGGAATATATACTAAATTAACCTTTAAAGTATTTACATCAATAAAAATCTTGTCAAAAGAAATATCAATATTTTGACAGGATAGGAACCCATTATTTTTTACTTTTATAATTGCATCAAAAAGATTAGCTGCAATTGTCATAAAAGTCTCAGTACTAATGGATGAGAACATAGACTCAAAGGTTTTGAAATTTCCTGACATATAGAAAAACTCTGTCTTCCCGTTATATAGCATCTTCATACATTTAATGAATCCACTATTTACTTGACTCTGTAAAACCTTGTACTCAGTCNTCAAAAACTGACTATTATCATTTAATATATATGCAAAATTTGCACCACAATCTAATTCAGTGATAACTCCATTTTTTAANAATGCATTCATTTTTCATCCATCCTTTACATTGAGCTATTTATCACAAATAATATCTTCCTAAATTTAAGATATTATTTCTAATAAATAGTCTGGATATATCCTGTTTATATAAAAACTATACACAGGATATACACAAGCCTATTTATAAATTTAATTAGTTATTCTCTCCAGTTTCTTCTTTCTTTTTGCCATACATAAGATACCAAATTCCTGTTGCTAGTACTAAGGATCCACCAATTGAACCCCAGAATAATAGCTTATTTGCATACCATCTTACGAAAGTATTTGTAGAAACTGTTAATTTTTTTTCAAATACATACTCACTTGTAAAATTCTCTGAATCTGTATCAGTAATATTTCCAGCCATATCTTCTATAACAAGACGTACCTTCTGCTCAGAATTGCTTTCACCAATTACAAAGCTTCCTGAATAGTTGTTGGAATCAGCTGAGAAATCTGTAATTGTATCTCCCTGCTGTTCATCATCAACATATACCTTGATAGACTTTAAGCCTATAGTATCGAATACTGTATAGTTAACAGTTACTTCTTGAGCATTGACAATCTTATTCTCAAGTCCCACAACACTTGTTAATTCAGGAGCAGTGCTATCTACTCTGAACAAGATAGCTTTGTCTTTATAGTTTGTATTTTCAGGAGCATTTCCTGTAGCATCTTTAGAAGCAATTGACATCTTATAAACACCATCTTGAGCAAAGTTTTCCTTGCTAATTGTGTACTGATACTGGAACCAGCCACTGCTACCAATTGCCGCTTGAGTATTTACCTCAGGAGAAGCACTATACTTAATGTCTTCTATCGGTTTACCATCACGAGTAATTTCAATTTCAAGTGAATCGTCTAACAAGCGGTCTGCATTGTACTCAGTAATTACTAAGTCCTTATCCACTGCGCGTGTATAAGCTCCGCCGTTAGCAATCAATGATACCAGGTAATCACTGTATTCATATACAGAACCAAATCTGTTAACAGTAAAGGTTACAGTTTTTTCACTTTCATTACCTGATTTATCACTTACCTTTACATATAGTGTGTAAATACCGTCATTTTTCTGTTTCTTTTCAAAGGTATTATTTGTTCCTGAAGCACCCTGTGCATCAACATTTAAGGTTTTGATGAATTCTTCAGTAACATCTACATTTTTCTCTGACATACGGGTTCTCGTTAATCGAATTTCATGTCCACTATAGTTAATGTCAGAGAAGCTGATTATAGGAATAACATCATCCTTATATGCTTTTCCATCTTCAACACCAGTGATTTCTGGTTCTGAAATATCTGTATCAACGGTGAAATCCTTGGCTGCTACCGAAGCTCCATAGTTTGCTTCTGCGCTTTCATTTCCAGCCATATCCTTCATCTTAACATCAAAGGTATAATCACCATCGGCATTATAAGAAATAGTTGCTGTATGAACATCCCCATTACTGCTCCAACTTGCAGAAGGTACAGCTATTGCTGCTCCATTTTTTGTTGCAGTTTGAATAAATTCAACTCTATTTACATCAAAATTGTGTTCCTTAACTACAATAGTTGCTGTACGGTTGGCATTAAAGTACTTACCATTTTGTGCACTATTGTTGTTATAGCTTACTGAAATTTGAGGTAAAGTTTTATCAATAGTAAACTCTTTAGANTTAGTTGTTCCTGCTTCATAGATTTCTCCAGAACACTTATTACCTGCAAGGTCTGTATACTCAATATCAAAAGTATAATCACCATCTGCGTTATAAATAATTGTTGCAGTATGTGTAGCATTATCTTGATTTCCACTTCCTGCTGACTGTTTCCACTCACTAATTGTAGGGATTGTACCATCTGTGTTAGTAATTTTAATTTTTACATCATCAGCATTAAAGTTTCTCTCAGTTACGGTAATAGTAGCTACACGGTCTTCCTTATAATATTTTTGGCTATCTGGACTATTATTGTTATATTTAATATCTATAGTTGGGGCAGTAGTATCTATCTTAATTGAAGCTTTGTCCCTTGAGGAATTTAATGAGTTATCTTCAGCATAAACTTCAATTACAACATCATTACTATTGTTCTTTTTACTATCGACAACTATTTCCCCTGTCCAAGTCTTTAATAAATCATTATGGCTTGGCTTGTCCTTTTCAAATGAATATAAAGTTCCCTTTTGTGTTTCTTTTCCCATATTCAAAACTCTATAACTAACTGTCTTTAAGCCTGAATATGTGCCGCCAGCTAGCGGATCCTCTACCTTAATAGACACTTTTACATCACCTTTGTATATGCCGTTTATTGGCTGCTCAGGTGTTGTAGTAATTTCTGGTGCAATTGCCTCCTCACGAGGAGAAGTATTATCAGCAATCATTCCATCTGTACTAATATATGTCACATTACCAGCCTTATCTGTAATTTTCAGATATAGAGTAAATTGTTCATTAGGCTCTACTGATAATCCATCAAATACCTTCCAATCAGTGACTGCTTTTAATTCTGCTTCTGTAAGAGCTTTTGTTGCATCAGTTTTGTAATACTTAACACTATCAATAGGTGAAGTAATATCGTCTGAAGTTCCTGTTAAAACAAACTTCTTTCCAGACCAGAAGCCAAAGGTTAAGGAATCAATTAATTCATTCCATGTTACTTCACGACCTTCTTCTGATACTGCTTTAATTGTTCCAAAAGGTGCTTTTTTATCTATTGTAAACTTATATGGAGCAACAGAATCTGCTGTGTCTACAGGACTATTAGCATTATCAGCCTTGTCTGAATATGAAATCGCAAAAGTATAGTTTGCATCAGCTGAATATTTAATAGTAGCTGTATGAGTCGCTTCATTAGAATTTGCTCCTTCTTTTGTTGTCCAGCTGCTTATCATTTTTGAAGTATCAAGTGCAACTACATTGCCCCTTGAATCAAGAGCTGTAATAACAATTCCTTCTGTAGCTGCCTTCTCATCAAAGTGATGACTTCTTTCTGTAATATCAATTGTAGCTATACGATTAGCATTAAAATATGTGTTTCCATTGTTATCTTTATTGTTGTCATAAGTTACTTTGATTTTAGGAGCAGTTACATCAATATCCAGCGGAATTGACTTAATATTTTCATTTCCTGCATTATCAATAGTTTTTACATAAACAAGAACATTACAGCTATCATTCTTTTTAGCATCTACTTGTATACTGCCATTCCACTTATTAACAAGCTCTCCCTGAGTTGGATTAGCTTTATTAAAGGTAAATAAGTTGCCTTGTTGAGTAGGGTTATTTGTATCATTATCCTTTACTACCCAATAATCAACAGTCTTAATACCTGAATATGGCTCTGAATCTGTAACCTTAATTGCTACATTTACATCTTTGTTATAAATATTATTCTTATTCGGTTTATCTGGAATAAGAGCAATATCACTTTCAACCTTATCTACAATATATCCATCAGAATTTATATAGATATAGTTGCCAGCATAATCAGTGATTTTTAAGTAGATTANAAACTGTTCGTCAGCTTCAACGCTAAAATCCTTATAAGGCTTAAAGTTTACATTATCTAATTCTTCTACTGTCATAGCAGTAGGATTGCTTGTTTTATAATACTCAATTACAGTAGGACTTGTAGTATCCTCTGATTTTGCCTTAACCTGAACATTTTCATTTTTGTATAACCCAAATGTAATTATACTTAACAGCTTATCCCAAGTACTTGTATCCACTGTTACTGTGCCAGTTGGGTTTGTTTTATCTACTGTAAATTTGAATGGTGTTGTGCCTTTTGTTTTTACCGGCTCCATATGATTATCAGCTTTATTGGTGTAATCAAAGGACCATGTATAGTTTCCATCATCTGCAAAGGTGATTGTTGCTGTATGAGTATCTCCTTCACTAGACCAGCTGCTAACCATGCTGCTAGTATCTAATGTAACTTTTTTACCCTTAGCATCTACAGCATTTATAACAATTCCTTCTNTTGCAGTTTCTGCATCAAAGGCAGATNCCCTGTCTATAATCTGAATAGTAGCAATTCTATTTGCTCCAAAGTATCCATTATTTTCTTCTACCCTGTTAGCTGTATCACTAAAAGATATATTAACTTTAGGCTTATCAATATTAATAGAAAGATTAATGGATTCTTCTGACCTTACTCCTGCATTATCAACGGAAATTACAGTAACTTTAACCTGATCATCATTGTTTATGGAACTATCAACGGTAATACTTCCAGCCCACTCCTTAGTAAGTTCAGCCTGAGTTGGATTAACTTTATTAAATGTATATAAGTTTCCACTTTGAGTAACTTTCCCATTACTCTCAACTATATAATCAACAGTTTTTATACCTGCATATGCTTTACCATCAACAAGACTATCATTTACTTTAATATCAACATTAACATCTTTATTGTAAAAGCCATTTTTATTTGCTTCATCAGGAGTTATGGTAATATTACTTGCTGTATTATCTACAATAACACCGTCAGTACTAATGAATGATGTATTTCCTGCATAATCTGTGATTCGTGCATATACTGCAAACTGTTCATCAGGATCAACAATATATTTTTCTGATACAAACTTACCATCATTATAAAGTTGAATTAAGTCTTCTTCTGATAAAGCTGTTGTTGAATTGNACTTATAGTACTTAATATCATGTAAAGGTGATATTAAATCTATCCCTGTTGCTTCAGCAGAAACAGAATGGTTTTTCCAAATACCAAAAGTAAGTACTGAAATCAAGTCCTTCCAAGACTCCTTCCAGCCTTCTGCTGCTATTTCAATAGAACCAGTTGGAGCAGTTTTATCTATGGTAAATTTCTTAACTGATTCACCTGTTATAGTAGCAGGGTCGTTGGTAAGGTCAGCTTTATTTGTATAAGATAAGTCCCACTCATAATTTGCCTCCTCACTAAATGTAAGGGTTGCTGTGTGAATATCTCCATTGTGTGACCACTTACTTAACATTGCAGACTTTGAAAGACTAATATCATTACCTGCTTTATCCTTTGCAGTAATGTTTAGTCCCTTTAATACTGCTGCTTCATCGAAACTTCCTGGCCTATCTACAATTGTGATAGTTGCTTTTCTATTTGAATTGTAGTATCCCTCTTTAGCTTCCGAATAAAGTTCTCCATCAATATTTATAGTAATAGTAGGTTTTGTTGCATTAATTTTAATTTTTTTGCTTTCAGTAGTTGTATTGCCTGAAGCATCTGTTACAGTCACAATTACTTCTACATTATCGCTATTGTTCTTGCTTGCATCCACTATTATNCTATCACTATATTCGGCTTCTTTATTCACATCGATAATAGNATGCTGGGTTTCAACTCCATCACTTTTTACCCAATATTCCACTGTTTGGATACCTGAATAAGAACCTGGATCTTCAGCCTCAATTCCAACTTTTACGTCCTTATTGTAGTAATTCTTACTATTTGGATCATCCAGAGTTAATATAAGTGTAGGTTTGCTTTTGTCAATGGCAAGAACTATTTTTTTACCATTTAGGTTTATTTTATGAATGTCATCCCATGAAGGACCATCTCTAACCAATAAATCCTCAATTAATATAGTGGATTTAATAACTTTTTCTTTTTCCCAATTTATTCTTTTTGCTTTTTTTCCATCGTTCCCATTTTCATTCTCATAATATTTAAATCTTATCCGATTATAAGGACTCTCTGGTTTTATGCTTAATTCTGCATCTTTCGAATAAGCATATACTTCATCACCATTCTCATCAGTATATGAATTTACAAGTTCTCCTTTAGTAGCTGTAATAGATACCTTTCCCTTCCAAATACCATCTAAGACTTCTACTTCTTCAAAGGTAACTTCAATCTCAGTATTTTCGGTTATATTTTTTAACGTATATATTACACTACCGTCATTTTCCTCAACATAATCATCTGTATTTTCATTATCTAATATAGTACCTGTAGGATTTGAATCTGTTTTTATTTTAATTTCTCCAATTATATAGTGATCACTCTCTGGAATCAATGTAATTTTTGTACTTTCTCCATGATCCACAGAACTGTTTTCAATATGAACTGTTCCATTATCTGTTTCAGTTGCTGTCACCTTGTAAGTATTAAGTGCAAAGGTAATCTCATATAAGTAATCTTTATCTATTCCAGTAATAGTGTCTTCATAAGTCCTGTTATTTTCTGTGAACTTCTCAGACTCACCATTCTTCACAACCTCTAAAACACGAAAATTTGGGTTTGGTGTAGCTTTTACTAATATATCTTCTCCTTCAGTCACAACAACTTCTCCACCAATACAAGCAGGATCTGTAACTACTGTTCCTTTTTCATTATCATATTCTACCGTTATTGTGTATAACTTAACAAACTTAACAATAACATCAATATTTTTGTTCACAGTAATATCCTTAGAAAATGCTAAAATATCCTCTAATGTTTGAATCTCACCATCAATTTCAATGCTTGCAATTTGGTATCCACTATCTGGAGTAACTGATAGATTTACTAGAGAGCCATCTTCCACAGTCAGACTATCCACATTATTTTCGTTAAGTTTAATTGTTCCTCCATTATTTGCTGAAGCTGTAACCCTAAATTCTGTAGCAAACTCAACAGCAATTTCAGTGTCCTCTGTAATTACCAATGCTTCGTTAGTATATGATTCACCTTTCTCAAGGTTAATAAGATCCGTTCCAATTTTTAAGGACTTAATGTAGGTTGTTCCACCATTAATATCAACTGGCAGAATTTCAAGCTTGATTGCACTATCTTTTTCAACATTAATATCCGAATCTTCAAATTCAACATCATTGATTTTAACCTGACCACTTCCCATTTTTGTAATAGATACTTTAGCTTCGGAAGGGACACTAGCAGTGAGGGTTACATCAATTTTTCCATTTACCTCTAAAACAGGTACATTCTCTTCTTCTGTTGTTATATATCCAGTTTTTGAAACAGAATAGCTAATAGTTATTGTGCTTCCATCAACATTTGTGATTTCTTCAGAATAATTTGCCATCTCTGGTACAACAACATACCCCTCTACATCTGTTTGCGCATTTCCTGATTCAACAATGGAGTCACCATCCTTAATTGTGTAAGTAAGATCAGCATCACTAACTGCAATGCCATCTGAGTCCTTTACACAAATAGTAAATTCATCTGGATTACTCTCCCCTGCCGCAATAACTTTTTCAGGCAGCAAGCTTATTAGCATTACAAAAGCAAGTAAAAAAGATAAAATGCGTTGTGTTTTTTTGTTTTTGAATTTCCTCATCCTTTTTATACTCCTTTTTTGGTTTATATTTTAAAAATTATAATCACCTCCTTAAAGAAATTACTGACTTATAAAATAACTTCCTCCGTATGAACAAGTACTACCTCATCAAGCATTGTAAAACTATTTGCTAAATTCTCAGTNACATCTATTTCTTTTTCACTTAACAAGCCTGTTGCATTATCATCATCTAAAAGTTCTGTCATATTCTCATCTAAGTTATCAAATTGATTTTCCACTAGAAGCCCTGTTTCAGGTTTGTCCTCAGATATTATTTCTTCGGTTAATATTCCACCAGTTGTTTTCCCTCGCTCTAGATTTACAGAACTAGGTTTATAGTACTTTATTCCTGTCTTTTCATTCTTCTCCCGCATTTTAGCAATTGATTTCCTTGCTGTTCTACCTGACAAGTCACCAATAATCTCAAGGATTCCAAATTTAATCCAAAAGAAAGCTGCAAGTAGTAAGAATAATGCTGCCAATACAAAAGAAACTGTTGAAACCATTGATAGTGTCTCTNCCATATTTATTCTCTCTCCTTCGCATTATTATAGGTTCTTTCGACGGCCTCCTTATAATCCTTATAGTTATCAAGTATTTCACTTTGCAGCTTTTTAGACTGCTCTTTTTGAACTAATAAAGAAGATGCATTGCTATTTATCTTGTCCATCAATGAAAGAATAATCTCTTTATCAACATTTACTGATTCTAAATTTGCCCTTTGGTCATACAGTAACATAAATGTTCCATTATATAATGTAAGCTGATCATAAGCACTTTCTTCTTTTACAACCTCAAGAGATTCTTCTATTACCTGGAAAAGATTCAGGTATTTTTCTTTTGAAACCTCTTCTACATTTACAGAACTTAATATATACTTCCTATAAAAGGAGCAAATTTGATAGTAACAATTAGACAAGGTCTTATACTGAAAATCTTCTGGCATTTGTTCATTTTCATAGTTTGCTGAAAAAAATGAATATGCCTTTTGCACTCTACTTGAAAAGCTATAACTACCATCATCGTTAGTGTAATAATTAAAGTACATCATACCAATTCGGTAATTTAATTCAGCTAGCTCAACACTGGCAATATCGAATCCGTTTTTATTGGCATTAAAAAGAGCTAAAAACTCATCATTTTCTTGTTTTCCAAACTTTCCCTCACCTTCGTAAGCTTCAAGCATCTGCATATATGCCCGTGTATCATATGGATAGATTTCTATAGCCCTTTTGTAACTAGATATTTTTTCTGGGAAAGAAGTAGAAGAAACTACCGACACCAATGCATCGTAATTATTATTGTTAATATTTCTTTCTAGGGCCTTACAAATAAAACCAGTAACTAACATCAATAGAGATAATGATGCTGATACAATGAATAATCCTAATTTCCTTTTTTGTTTTTTCTTAAAATCTTTTGTAACCAAACTAGGATGCTCTAGGTCGTACATCAATTCAGAACAGTTTTGGTATCTATTCTCTGGATCAATTTCAGTACATTTATCAATAATAGCCTCNATNCCATCTGATAATTCAGGNTTCCATTGACGGACTGGAGCATATACATAATCATCAGGTCGCGGATCTATACCTGTAAGTAAGTGATGCAGTGTCATACCTAATGAAAAAATATCAGATCTAGCATCAGTTTGCCGTGATCCATAGTGCTCAGGGGATGCGTATCCTTTTGTCCCAAGAACTGTAGTATCAGCTAGGTTTTGTTCTTTATATTCACGAGCAATACCAAAGTCAATTACCTTAAGATTTCCTTCAGGTTTTAACATGACATTAGCTGGTTTCATATCTCTATAAATAATAGGTGGTTTTTGAGAATGTAAATATCCAAGTGCATCACATAATTGTTTTGCCCATTCAATTACTAATTCTTCTGGCTGAGCACCATATTCTAGAAGAATTTTATCTAGAGACTCCCCTTCAATATAATCCATGACAACATAGATGGTTGTCCCATTATCAATAATATCTACTATTCGGGGTAAGGCAGGATGATCCAGCCGCTTCATCAGGTTAGCTTCAGCAACTAAGCTATTAATAACTACTTCATCGTTTTTTCCATTACCCTTTTTTCTTATTTCCTTAACTGCCCATTGCTTGTTTAGTCGTTTATCCATTGCAAGATAAACAACAGACATACCACCCTTACCTATTTGTTTAAGTATTTCATATTTTCCATCCACAACAGAACCTATCTCCGTCATTTTTT
>JGI24707J26582_10001626_pt1 | contig 17503 bp, 17 predicted proteins | sample BioPla1DNA1_FD_26582 | JGI IMG/M metagenome (IMG submission 26582)
AATCTGCGCAAGCAGCAGTCAATACGAGCAGGAGGATTTACCAAGCTTGCTTGTGTAAATCATCATGCGCGAATTGATAAGTGCAGACGTGAATCCTAATCTGCTGATATAATTCCATTAGAAACTTTCCATCATATTGGCGTTTTATTGCTTTACGCCGGTTATGGGAATATATAAAGGAGCCTTTGCTATGGGTAGAAAAATTAGAATGAGGAATGCGCTAAAGGGATACCTAATGTGGCCAGTTAGTCTAACAGGTTTATTATTGTGCATGAATCTCAGTATCTATGTACTTGATAAAAAAGCAGGATTGGTTATGTCCGGCTTTATACTTGTTTATTTTCTTATAGCAATTACGGTATATTATTTAAAAAGACATAAGATAGCATCCGAACTAATTCATTTTGCAATGGATTACGGACAAGTTCAAAAACAGTTATTAAAGGAATTAGCTCTTCCCTATGCAATTCTTGATGTGGAAGGAAGAATGCAATGGGGCAATGATGCTTTTCTGGAAATAGTTAATGAGAAAAAAGCAATTAGAAAATCCATTTCAACAATATTTCCAGAATTAACAGAAGATAGATTACCATTAAGAGAAAAGGATGAAATTATTCATATAACCTATAAAGATCGTGATTATCGAGTATTACTGCGTAAAATAATTACTCCTAATTTAGATCAAGATTTGCACTGGAATGTTGAGGATACCGTTAAAGCATGGTCTAGCAAGAATGCGCTTATCGCTATGTATCTATACGATGAGACAGAAAATATAGCATTAGTAAAAGCAAATAAAGAGCAGAAATTAATTACTGGTTTACTTTATATAGATAACTATGATGAAGCGCTAGAGACTATAGATGAAGTGCGACGATCCCTGCTTACCGCTTTAGTAGAGCGGAAGATTAATAAATATATGCAGGGAATTGATGCGGTAATTAAGAAAATGGAGAAGGATAAATACTTCTTTGTATTCCAACAGAAGTACCTTCCCTACCTGCAAAGTAATAAATTCTCTGTTCTTGAAGAGGTGCGAGGCGTTAATATCGGTAATGAAATGTCTGTAACAATCAGTATTGGTCTAGGTGTGAATGCACAGACCTATATTGAAAGTTATGAATTTGCAAGAGCTGCCATGGACCTTGCTTTAGCTAGAGGTGGTGACCAGGCAGTCGTAAAGGATAGAGATAAGATTTCTTATTACGGGGGTAAGAGTATTCAGATGGAGAAAAGTACCCGCGTAAAGGCGAGAGTAAAAGCCCATGCATTTCGCGAGTTTGTGGAGGCCAAAGATAAGATTGTTATCATGGGACATAAAATCGGTGATGTTGATTCTCTAGGAGCTGCAATAGGTGTCTACCGCATTGCTAAGGCATTTAATAAAAAAGCACATATTGTTATCAATGAAGTAACGACTTCCTTACGGCCAATGATGAATCGATTCGTTGGTAATCCAGATTATGAAGAGGATATGTTCCTTAAGAATGATCAGGTAAAAGAAATAGTGGACATGAATACACTACTGGTGATTGTCGACGTGAATCGGCCAAGTTATACAGAGTGTCAAGAATTATTGGATTATACAAAAACCGTTGTTATCTTTGACCATCATAGACAGACCAATGAGGCAATTGATACGGCAGTGCTTTCCTATATCGAGCCTTATGCATCTTCAACTAGTGAGATGATTGCAGAGATACTACAGTATATTGGTGGCAATCTAAGATTGAAGCCTATAGAGGCCGATGCTTTATATGCAGGTATTATGATTGATACCAACAACTTTCTTACTAAAACCGGAGTAAGAACCTTTGAAGCAGCAGCATATTTGCGTAGAAGTGGTGCTGATGTAACTAGGATTCGTAAATTGTTCCGAAGTGAGATGATTGATTTTAAGACTAAAGCAGATGCCATTCGAAGTACTGAAATTTACCAAGAATATTTTGCTATTACAGTTTGCGCAAGCTCGGATGTGGGAAGCCCTACAATTCTAGGCGCGCAAGTGGCCAATGAACTACTTAATATTAATGGTATTAAAGCTTCTTTTGTATTAACCGAGTATAACGATAAGATTTACATCAGTGCTAGATCGATTGATGAAGCAAATGTGCAGATAATAATGGAGAAATTAGGTGGTGGCGGTCACTTAAGTGTGGCAGGTTCACAATTAGAAGATACAACGATAGAGGAAGCCATTTCCTTAGTAAAGGCTACTTTAGATAAGATGATTGAAGAAGGAGAACTATAGTCGAGTTATGTAAAGGAGAATATATATGGAAGTTATTTTAACACAAGATGTTAAAAGCCTTGGTAAAAAAGGTGAAGTTGTAAAAGTAAGTGATGGATATGCTAGAAACTACATTCTGCCAAAGAAGCTTGGTTTGGAGGCTACGAAGCAGAATTTATATGATTTGAAGCAGAAGAAGGATGCTGAAGCAAAAAGACAGAAAGAGATTTTAGAGGAAGCAAAGGAATTTGCTACTAAGTTAGAAAAGATTACCGTTAAATTAGGTATTAAAACGGGAGAAGGTGGAAAGACCTTTGGTTCTATTTCTAGCAAGGAAATCGCCACTGAAGTTAAGAAGCAGTTTGGTTATGATGTTGATAGGAAGAAATTGCAACTTTCCGATCCTATTAAAAATGCTGGTTCCTATACCATACCAGTAAAACTACATCCAAAGGTAACTGCAGAAATGAAAGTAATGGTAGAAGCTATATAGTACCAAGTTCTGCAAGGAGGATTACCAATGGATGAAGCATTAATAAAAAGAATACCCCCGCATAGCGCTGAGGCAGAGCAGTCGGTTATTGGTTCTATGATCATGGATCGAGATGCTATTATAGCTGCAACAGAGGTGATTACCAGCGAAGATTTTTATGATCAACAATACATGATATTATTTGATGCGATGGTTGAACTTTTCAATGAAGGTAAACCCGTTGACTTAATAACCTTGCAGGATCGTTTAAAGGAAAAGGATGTTCCTCCACAGGTAAGCAGTCTGGAGTTCATTCGTGATCTGGTTACTTCAGTTCCTACATCTGCTAACGTAAGGTACTATGCACAAATTGTAAGGGAAAAATCAGTTCTTCGCAGGCTGATTAAAGCATCCGAAGAAACTGCAAATGCATGCTATCTTGATAAAGAAAATCTGGACACAATTCTAGAGAAGGCGGAGAAATCCGTCTTTAATATAGTGCAGAACCGTGGTTCGAAGGAATTTACTGATATTAAGGAAGTTGTACTGCGGTCTATCGATAGTATTGAAGCGGCTGCTAAAAACCAAGGTAGTGTAACGGGGATTGCAACTGGCTTCTATGATTTGGATTATAAAACAGCAGGGTTACAGCCATCGGATTTGATCCTGATTGCGGCAAGACCGTCCATGGGTAAAACAGCATTTGCACTTAACATAGCGGAATATGCCGCATTAAAATCCGNTATTACTACTGCGATTTTTAGTTTGGAAATGTCCCAGGACCAGTTAGTAAAGCGTATCCTAGCTATGAACTCCAAGGTAGATTCCCAGGCGATTCGTACCGGTAACCTATCCAGTGAAGACTGGGCTAGTTTAATGGAAAGTGCTAGGATCATAGGTAACTCAAATCTGATTATAGATGATACTTCCGCAATTTCAGTCAGTGAGATGCGTTCAAAGTGTCGTAAGCTAAAAATGGAGAAGAACCTTGGTTTGATTATTATCGACTACCTTCAGTTAATGAGTGGTAGTAGTAAACGAGCCGAATCAAGACAGCAAGAGATATCCGAAATTTCCCGTTCATTAAAATCACTAGCTAGGGAAATAAACGTTCCGGTAATTGCTCTTTCACAGCTAAGTCGTGCAGTTGAACAGCGTCCAGATAAGCGTCCAATGCTATCTGACTTGAGAGAATCCGGTGCTATCGAGCAGGATGCCGACGTGGTTATGTTTATATATCGTGATGACTACTACAATCATGATACTGAGGAACCAGGGGTATCCGAGATTATTATCGGTAAGCAAAGAAATGGTCCTGTTGGAACTGTAAAACTTGCTTGGTTAGCACAATACACCAAGTTTGCTAATTTAGAACGNTAGGATTATAGGATCTTANATCTAGATTTAGATTTTTATTATTNTGATTTATAAGGTTGTTATAAAGCGGTAGAAATTTAGAANAAATCGATACCGCTTTATAGCAACCTTTTTATTACTTTATAGAAAATTGCTTTGCAATTCCTATTATTAATATAAGAAAAGTTCTTAATCTCATAGAGGCATAATAAGATTTAATTCCTGAGGAACTGTTATAAAGTTACATATGAAACTTTGACACATTTGATAATCCTGTAGAATGGTGGAAACTTGCTATGAGTTTCCTTTTTTTGTGTCGACAAGTTATAAAGAAATATATGGAAAAGCCTATTGCAAATGATGTTTGCTATGTTATAATGTAAAAAGTGGAAAATAATTACAAAATAAAGGGAGGAAGTAGGATGGATGAGGTAAGGTATATGATTTCAGAAGCATCGAAAAGAGTTGGTGTAGAAGATCATGTACTGCGATACTGGGAGAAAGAGCTTGAACTTCCAATTGCACGTAACGAAATGCGTAATCGATACTATAGAGAATCGGATATTGAACTGTTACAGACAATTAAAAACCTTAAGAATCAAGGCTTTCAACTCAAAGCCATAAAAATGTTACTACCTAATATTAACAATCTAAAATCCCTTGATTCACAAACGATTCTAAGATTAAAAGATGAACTTAACGGAAGGATGATTGATGTGTTGAAAGATGAGAAGACACCTGAAACAGAAAATGAGGTAGAATTAGAAGCGGATAAGGAGACAAGCTTAGTTTCGAATGAGGATATTCATGAAATTGAAGAAAAGCCGAATGAAAAAATGGAGCAGTTTAAGGCAATTATGCATCAGATTATCTTATCCGCATTAAAGGAAAACAATGCTGAGCTGAAAGAAGAAATTAGCACGAATGTAACCGATAATATTTCAAAGGAAATGAAATTTTTGATGCGATTACAGGAGGAAAAAGAAGAAGAGAGATTTCGAAAATTGGATTCCACAATAAGGGATTATCAAAAGAGTAGAATGATGGCAGCAGCGACTTTAGACGGAAAAAGTAAACGCAAATCTAAATTTTTTAAAAAGAATAATCGTGTATACATTTAATAATAAACCTATAACAGAGGATGAAAAATAAAATGGAATTTAAAATACATAAGGCAAGTATAAATAATTTAAATAATAAAATATCTGTCATTATACAAGGTAATAGGATAAATCAATTTTCTAAACAAAGAAAAGATGAACTGGTAAATCAAAATATTTGTCTCAAATAAAAGAGGCTGCCATCATAAAAGGCATCCTCTTTTTCTATGTACTAACTACTATTCTGCTGAGATCGCTCCGGTAGGACATACATCTGCACAAACTCCACAATCTATGCAGGTATCTGGATTAATTTCATAATGCTGTGCACCTTCGGAAATGGATTCAGTAGGGCATTCTGCAGTACAAGCACCACAGCTAATACATTCATCACTAATTGTATATGCCATTTTTATAACCTCCTTTTTTTACAATCGTATATATTTTAATATAAGAGTAGGCATAATGCAAGTCCAAATTTTTTGCTACTATTATCATTTATTTTGTTCTCAACCGAACTTTAAGTAAGAATGATATAACAGTCATTTCCAAGAACCAGATTCTTGATTTTATCTATTATAGTATAATAAGGAGAAAAATAGGTAACCTACAATTATGGTATTTGTTATATTTTAAAAATGTGATTCAAATCACAAAATTGATTATTGCTTGACGGAAGGCCATGTATGGAATATAATATGCGTAGGCTTTTTGCAAAAAAGTAGTATTTGTAATATATATTTTTATATAATTATTGAATAAGGAGGAAATATTATGACTATAACAAAGGACATGACAATTGCACAGGCAATTGCTTATGATCAAAATATTGTTCCTGTGTTAATGGATATCGGTATGCATTGCTTAGGTTGCCCTGCTTCCCAGGGAGAGACCTTAGAAGAGGCAGCTATGGTACATGGATTGGATCCACAAGATCTCCTAGATAGAATTAATGAAGTAGTTGGCCAATAAGTAGGAAAGAGGAATTGGATACCCAATTCCTCTTATATTTTATAGGTATGATAAAAAGGGATGAGGTAAAACCTCATCCCTTTTCTTACATTACTGAAAGAATTTGAATTGCCTGATTCTTAACAATAACATCATAGTGTTCATCATAATAAGTGGTACTTGCATAAGTAAATCGTTCTGCTTTTCCGTATTCTGATAGAATATTACAAATTTTATTAAATTCTTCCGGTGTATGGTCGGATTTTCGAATAACCAAGTAATACAAGGAAGTCATTGGGTTTTTATAAAGTGTATTCTCACCGTTATAAATGCCCACTAATATATTCGCAAGATCAATTACTTCTTGTAAGGAACGGAAGGAATAAATCTTAGTTAAATTCGGAGTAATATTAACATTTGATTTCTCGCTAGATATAGAGTCATCTTTTTCAGTAGATTCTGTCAAATTCTTAGAAGCATTTTCCGAATTCTCGGACGAATCATCCTCAAAATTTTGAATAATCTCATCTGCGTATGCTTCATCGTCCATTTCATCCTTATCCAAGTCGTCATGGATATTAAAGGAAGAGAATTTCGAGAAGCGAGTATCTAATTCATCCGGATCTTCCACCTTAGTAATTATTAAGATTAAGCATTCTGTAGAAACAGGAATTGCCTCTATCATTAGAGGTATATCATCAACTTCAAAACCGAATTCGTAAAAAGCTTGTTGAATCATATCACGAAATAGCGCTTTGGCTTTTTCTGTCCCATAAGCAAGTTCGCTAATTCTCAGTTCACGGTCAATCAAATCACTTTTGTTTAGCGTACATCTTATTTGATTATCACTAATCTTTTCTATTTTCATATAGTACACCCCTTTCTGTGTTTAAAAAGGAACTGATTTTTTAGTTTCGACTAAAAAATATCTACTGGTGTAAAAAAAGTATAAGTTATAAGTCATATAAAGTCAATACATCAAGATGTGAAATTTGTATTAAAAAAAGTCCTAATTAAAATAAAATAGCATGGTGAAGTAATAAAATAGTACACAAATTTTCAAATAATCTTTGTAAAATTAGACGACCAAGAAACAGTTGAATGGATTCCATATATTGGTTATAATGTATTTGAACGATTTGATTTGATCTTTGTATTCATGCTGATGAGAAAGGAGAGAATGCGACAAGAAATCTGGTTTCAAAAGTATCAAATCATTAAACTGCTTGGCAGAGGAAGCACTGCAAAAGTATATCTAGCGGAACATATCTTATTAAAATCTTATCGTGCAATCAAATGCATTTCAAAAAAACATCCTCTATATGAATTCCATTGTAAGGAAGCAATTCTACTTAAAAATCTAAAACATCCTTGTATTCCAATTATTTATGATATTGAGGAAGACGATAATTGTGCATATATTATCGAACAATATATCGAAGGCCAAACGCTAAAAGATTACATACAGGAAAAGGGTCCTATCGATGAAAATATCATAATTCATTTTGCAATCCAGTTATGTGATCTTATTACATATCTACATTCCATTGAAAGGCCTATTATCTATATGGATTTTAAGCCGGAAAATATCATTATAGCAGATGCCACCATAAAACTAATCGATTTTGGAAGTGCTATATACCAAGATGAATTAAGTGAACAACTTGGATTTTGCGCAACCAAAGGCTATGCTGCACCGGAACTTTATCAAGGTAAAAATCTTGATGAGCGGTGTAATATCTACGGTATTGGCATGTTACTATATTATATGGTAACTGGAATATATATAACAAAAACCTGCGATCAAATAAAAAATATTGATCTATCCGGATGTTGTTCAAAGCAGTTGAAACATATTATTAACCGTTGTCTCAAATTTAATCCATCGCTACGATATTCTTCTGTAAAGCAACTGAGCAAACATTTATCAGCATTGATACGAAAAAACAGAAATTATATGAAAATAAATCAATCGTTAAAAATTGCAGTTGCAGGTGCCCAAGAAAGAATAGGCGTATCTCATCTGTCCTTTCGTATATGCAGTCATTTTATTCACCGTAGGCAGAAATGTGCCTATGAAGAGAAAAATAATAGTGGTTGCGTATCAAGAATTAAAAGCAGATATATAGGATTGTTTCCGAAGGATGGGATATATGAGTGCAATGGTATACCTATGCTTCCAAAAGGATGTAATAAGATGAAGCAAGATACAGAGTATCCAATCTGTGTACAAGATTATGGACTGCTGACCAAGGAAAATTTTAAGGAGTTTCTCAAGGCCAATGTAAAAATACTGGTAATTGGCGCCAAGGATTGGGAGCTCGCCTCAGCAGAGCAAGCCTTGGAAATTACCAAGGAACATAAAGATATTTTATATTTTTTTAACTATCTAAACGGGAAACAATTTCAACAAGTCATCAAAAGTATGGAACAAAGAAATTGCTATCGAATACCATACGAACCGGACCCATTTGCAAAACCAAAGCAAAAGAGTGAGATCGAGTTGCTTAATGAATTGGTTCGTATGTTAAAGGTATGATTATAAGATGCGTGTAATTTGATGGAAAGGTTATGGAGTTAAATGAAAAGACGCTCAATGTTAATGAAGAAAATATATAGAACTAAGAATAGAATTCCAACGCATAAAATTGGTATTATCGGAACACATCGTGGAGCAGGAGTGACTTATACAGCACTAATGCTAGCCTTCTATATGGGTGAAGTGTTAGGCAAAAAAACAGCGCTCTTAGAATGCAATAATCATCATGATTTGATCCGGATACAAAATGCATATGAGTGGAGCTATGAAAGTTCTTATTCTTTTTCTTTTCATCAGATTACCTGCTATAAGGAGGTGACGCAAAAGAAACTTTCAGATATCTTAGGTGCATCTTATGAAACACTTATCCTTGACTTTGGTTCAGATTTTATTACCAGTAAGGAAGGGTTATTAAGATGTAATACAAAGGTTGTAATNGGTAGCAATGCGCAATGGAATCAGCAAAAGTTAGAAGAATTTATCCAGGCAAACATCTGTATCGGCGAAAATGAAAGCTGGATATTCTTAATACCCTGCGCAACGTCCCGTTCAATTCGTTATCTGAAAGGGAAACATGAATATAATTTCTACTCGGTTCCATTTGAAAAGGAACCTACCATGCTATCAAAAAATGTAATAAAATTATTTGATGAGCTATTTTAAATTATGAAAACGTTATTAGAAAGGTTGACCATGAGAGTTAAGGGCTCTGTAGGGATAAGTATAACATATCACAAAGACCTTCTTATCCGGAATAATTAATTTTATATGATTAAATAGTACCTTCTACATTCACTGGTTTATCTTTTGTATCGTTTTCAAAGAGCAAGTCCAGTTTAAGCAAATATAAAATTTAAGTATACATAAAGTTATTGCGTCGCAATAATTGATAGTACTCCGGACTTAAAGAACCCTCTATACTTTTTACCGGAAATAAATGAATAAGAAAAGAAAAGTACTTTATTATATACTTAAANATGATAGTTTGGTTAACTGAGAAATGATTGCCATGTCTTCGGAAATTGATTTTACATAATTCTATTTCCGAAGACATTTTTCCATTTATATAGAGGAAGCAAGGGTTTCAAAAATGACTTTTAAAGTTCCCATTTATAAATATTACTAAGAAAAAGTCGAAATTTAGTAATGACGATAGGATAATTAAATGCTATAATAAAGCGAGTGATAAAGATATGGGAGGAGTACGGTTATGGATAAGAGATCGAAAATAGCAGTTATAGGTACTACATCTGTAATTTTAATTATTCTAATTATCGTTGGAATTGCTATTACTAAGAAATTGACCCCCAGTGACGAAGTTATGCTATTAACCGATTACTATCAGGTTGAAGATTCCGAAGTGCTGATTATCCTACAGGACAGGATATATGAGAAGAAAGGTATGCTTCTAGATGGAAAAGTATATCTGGATTATGAAACGGTTATACAGGAATTTAACCATAGATTCTATTGGGACTATAATGAGAATGTATTAACTTATACTACACCTAATGAGATTTTACAAGTGGAGGCCGGAAAAAATCAGTATTCCGTTACAAAAAGTATGATCAAAACGAAGACGGATTCGGAATATCAAATTGTTAAAGTGTTTGCAGATCAGGTATATATTGCTATTGATTTTGTTGAAAAATATTCAGATATGAACTATAAATATCATATTAACCCGAACCGTGTCATTATAAATTATAAATGGGGAGATTATTTATTTACAGAAGTAACGAAAAAAACGCAGCTGAGACAAGACGCGAATATTAAAAGTCCGATTTTAACAGATCTTCCTATCGGGACAAGTCTTATGTACGTTGCTATGGAAGAGGCACCTAAGAAGGGCTTCTCAAAGGTAATGACTCAAGAGGGTGTTATTGGATATGTAAGAAATAAGCATATAAAGGAATCTTTCTATAAAACACTGACCAGTGACTTTATAGAACCAAGATATACTACCCAAACAAGATCGGAGAAAATCAATATCATCTTTCATCAAGTTTTTAACGAGGATGCAGCTGATAATCTTGAAGCATTAATAAAGCCAACTAAGGGACTGGATGTAGTTGTGCCGACCTGGTTTTCTGTGAATGATGTGTCCGGAACTATATCCTCAATAGCATCTGAGGAATATGTCCAAAAAGCAAAGGATCTTGGGCTTGAGGTTTGGGGATTGATTGACGATTTTAATCCGGAAATAGATATGTTTGAAGTTCTCTCCTATACTTCACGAAGAGAAACTTTATCCAATGCACTGATTGAAGCTGCTCTAAAATACAAACTAAATGGTATTAATATTGATTTTGAAAAAATACCGTCGAATGCAGGAACTCACTTTATACAATTCTTAAGAGAGCTTTCTGTTAAATGTAGAAACAATGGAATTGTTCTTTCTGTAGACAACTATGTACCAGCTCCATATACTGCCTACTATAACAGAGAAGAGCAAGGTGAGATCGTAGATTATGTTATAATTATGGCTTACGATGAATATTATGCAGGTTCAGAAGTGGCAGGTCCTGTTGCTTCCATTGGATTTGTTAAAGATGCTGTTAGCAATACACTAGCAATGGTTCCAAAAGAGAAAACCATTATAGCGATTCCTTTCTACACAAGATTGTGGAAGGAAACACCGGATGGAGAAGTTAGTTCAGAGAGTTTCTCCATGACGCCGGCAGAGAACATTCTTAAGGATAATGGAATAGAACCGGAATGGGATGAAACTTATGGTTCTTATTATGCAGAATATGAGAAGGATGGCGCCACCTATCGAATGTGGCAAGAAGAAGAAAAATCGATTGAAGAAAAGCTTAAGGTGATTTATGAAGCTGACGTTGCAGGTATTGCAGCTTGGAAGCTTGGACTTGAGAAGGAAAATATATGGAATGTAATTACAAGGTACCTTCAGTAATAAAATATGTGGAATAAGAATAAAGGGGTAAACGCGAAACTATTATAATACAGCGTTTACCTTTTTATTTAATATTGCTCTGTATTAAAGTTAACAAAAAACGCTCCGTGGATGTGAACGAAGTTCACATTAGGATGCTGCAATTGTACGTAATATATATGTCGGCTATGCCAAACGTTTTCTGCACGAGAATTTATTTTGTAAGTAAAACTCTATCTTGTTGTAAGAAAATTGGATGGCAAGAATAGGATACTATTTATTCTCATAAGATTTAAGGAATAAGGTTATTGGATGAGAAATATATGAAGAAAAAATATTTTAGTGTAGTATTCCTAATTCTGGTATACCTAGCAAGTTTGTTAACTACGGAACAGTCAGTTAAAGTCATGAAAGGTTTTTTTAACTCTATGGTTGGCAGAGCGGATAAGGAACCCATAGTAGTAGTCATCGATGCTGGGCATGGGGGTAGGGATCCGGGTAAAGTTGGGGTAAATGGAGCATTAGAAAAAGACATAAATCTAAAAATATCATTTAAATTAAAAAATTTATTAGAATTAAATGATATTAAAGTGATCATGACAAGAGAAGACGATAATGGATTATATTCAGAAACAGATTCCAACAAAAAAAGTGCAGATTTAAATAATAGAGTTGAACTTATTCATTCTAATGATGCTGATCTTGCTGTAAGTATTCATCAAAACAGTTTTACGGAAGAGTATGTAAAAGGAGCCCAGGTTTTCTATCATTCCCAGTCACAGGAGGGCAAACGATTAGCTGAAATCATACAGGAGCAGTTAAAAGAAACTATAGCAGATGGCAATCATAGAAAGGCTAAATCAAACAGTAACTATTATATGCTAAAGAAAACACAGTGTCCGTTAGTAATCGTAGAATGCGGATATATGTCAAACTATCAAGAATCTGCCCTACTTGTGGACGATGAATACCAAGAAAAAATGGCTTGGGGCATTCATCTAGGGATCCTACGTTATCTAAATGAACAAGAAAACAAAATAAATTAGCCAATTAAGTCATACTATAAATCATATAAGTCAAAAAACAATAACACCCCCCTAACTATCCCACAACATAAACAAACTATAGATTTTACCCCCACATAATGCTATAATGTTCACGATAAGCAGATTAGTCTATCTGAGCAGGAGCATTTGCCAAGCTTGCTTGAGCAAATGATCATGTAAAGATAGATAAGTGCAACGTGAGCGAGAAAGCTCTGCTTTCGAGCTTCTAATCTGCGAACAAATGTCTATCTGAGCAGGAGCATTTGCCAAGCTTGCTTGAGCAAATGATCATGTAAAGATAGATAAGTGCATACGTGAATTCTAATCTGCGAACCACCAGCATTACCATTTTACAAGCATACCGAACTGTAACCGAGGTGTACACTTTATGAAGACAAAAATAATTAAAATAGATACAGATAATTTTGTAGCAGACGACTTGAATGAGGCGGCAGATATTTTAAGGAACGGTGGTCTGGTGGCATTTCCGACGGAAACTGTTTACGGACTAGGGGCCAATGCAATGGATAATGAGGCATCTAAGAAAATCTATAAAGCAAAGGGCAGACCCTCGGATAATCCCCTTATTGTCCATATTGCTCATATGGAGGATATGGAAGTATTGGTCGAAGAGGTACCTGAGATGGCGTATCGATTGGCCGAAGTTTTTTGGCCGGGACCACTTACTATTATCTTGAAGAAAAAAGAATCGGTTCCCAATGAGACCACTGGCGGTTTGAATACGGTAGCGATCCGGTTACCGGCAAACAGGATTGCAAGAGAATTAATATCCCTCTCAGGTGTATATGTTGCAGCTCCCAGTGCAAATATCTCAGGGAAACCAAGCCCTACTAGGGCAGAGCACGTGATTAATGATTTGATGGGTAGAATTGATATGATATTAGATGGTGGAAAAGCAACCTTAGGGTTGGAATCTACTATTGTTGACCTGTCAGAAGGACAGCCGATGATTCTCCGCCCTGGCTGTATAACACAAGAAATGCTGGAAAATGTTATCGGACCCATTGAATATGATCCCGCGATTGTAGGAAAGGCACCTAACAGAGATATAAAGCCGAAAGCGCCGGGAATGAAATACCGACATTACGCACCGGAAGGTAGCCTTACCATTTATTCAGGGGAGATCCATGACGTTATTAATGCGATAAATAGCGCTGCTAAGCAAATGTGTGAAAATGGTAATCGTGTAGGCATTATATCAACGGAAGAGACAAAGAATTATTATCATTATGGTTTGGTAAAAACCATAGGTTCTAGAAAGGACGAGGCTTCTATCGCTGCTGGATTATATGCAATCCTAAGAGATTTTGATGAGCTTCATATGGAGTATATTTACACAGAGAGTTTTGCGGAAAATTATTTCGGACAAGCGATAATGAATCGTTTGTTAAAAGCAGCGGGTTATCAATTGATTCAAGTTTGAATAAATGATAGGAAGTTATCAGGAGGAAACATATGGGGAAATTTGAAAAGCTTATTTTTACTTGTACAGGAAATACATGTAGAAGTCCAATGGCTGAGGCTATCTATAAGAACCTGGATAAGATAAGTAATATTAAAGTGCTATCGAGAGGTTTAGTCGTGTTGTTTAATGAACCAATGAATCCAAAGGCTGAAACTGTGCTTCATATGCATGAATTGGAACTGAATAATCATATTGCAAAAGGGTTAAAATCCTCTGATATTGATGAGAATACCTTGCTATTAACAATGACAGCAAGCCAAAAGAAGAAAGTACTTGAAGATTTTCCGGAGGCAAATGAGGTATATACAATTAAAGAATTTGCTGGAGAAATAGGGGATGTTGTAGATCCCTATGGTGGTACTTTAGTTGATTATGAAGACTGTTTTACTGAATTAGCACGATTGGTTAAAAAAACATTTTATAAAATAAATTCAGATGACTAGAATGGAGGATACGGTAATGATAGCTATAGGAAATGACCATACCGGATATGAATTAAAGAAAGCAGTAATTGAATATCTTGAGGAGAAAGGCTTTGAGTACAAGGATTTTGGATGTGGAGAGTGTTCTGCTAGTGATTATCCTGAGTTTGCCAAGGCTGTTGGTAAAGCAATTCAAAATAAGGAATGCGATAAGGGTATCTTAATATGTGGTACAGGGATTGGAATATCCATTGCAGCAAACAAAATGAAAGGAATCCGTGCGGCATTATGTCATGATTGCTTTAGTGCTGAAGCAACAAGGCTTCATAATGATGCTAATATTCTAGCAATGGGAGCTAGAGTTATTGGGCCTGGTCATGCAATTAAAATCGTAGAAACTTTTTTAAACACAGAGTTCTCAGGAGCCGAAAGACATACCCGTAGAATTCAAATGCTTGAGGAAGAATAATATATAAGTATATGTAGTATGAAAAATATAATTTTGTAGATTTAATTTTTGATAGAAAAAAGGGCTTCTGATTTGTTTATCGGATCCTGAAGTGTATAAAAGTTACCGGAATAGATTATTTTTAACAGGGAATCTAAGGTACGCAATGCATAGACGGCTTCCTCCCGACGAATTAATCTTTGCTCAAGAGCTTGGGAAAGTTCATCTAGATCCAATATTTTTGTAGAACCGTCTTTGTAGAGGATGATATCAACCAATAAATCCTCAAAAAGGACGGTGTTTTTATTGCTGTCTATTTTTGTTTGTATAATATCGCAATACCAGTATACAATTTGGTTATCTTTGTCGTATATTTTACTGATTTTATAACCTTTATCGATGTAGTAAGCAGATATTCCACGGGCAATATCCTTTCGAGGCCGTAATGTCATCCACTTCGTAATAATTAAGTTTTCTTCCTGTACTAAAATAATATCATCTTTTAATGCTGTGATATCATTAGGAATAAAACGTTTCCTATAAATCGTAGGTGTTGTCATGGCGACCTCCTTATAGAAATTACTTTCACTCGGGGGAATTGGATTTAAAACTTATATTTTTAATACTCAAATACACAAATAATTTAAATTATTTTTACAAGAGTATATCATAATTTATTAATTAAAAATAGCATGAAAACCATATTTGAATAAACCTTACATATTTGGTCAAACTATTAGGTGAAATAATTAACGATCCAAATTGGAGGTTGATTTCATTGGATAATAATAAAAAATATGATATTCGTGGCATCACAAAACGAATATTTTCATCAAAACGAACACAATTCACTTTATATATTGCTATGATACTTTGGCTAGCAGTTATAACCCAAATCGTTGTAAATTATGTTTTTCGTAAAGACTTTCAGATTACTGAAGCATTTGTGAAAACTGATATGGAGGAAATGAAGAGTAGTCTGGAGATCATTTCAGAGTATAATGGTGAGTTTTTAAGTGAAACGGATAAGAAAGATATGATACACAAAATCGCTGATTCGATTGGATTAAATATTGATAAGGATATAACCATATTAAAGGAAGGAGCTCATAGCGAATATATCTTTGCTAAGCAAGCAAGGTTGGCAGAAACGGAGATTAAAATTATTAGCATGGAGCAAGAAGTAGACGAATATGCCCGAATGAAGCATTATATCATAGTCAGAATGAGTATTTTGCAAAGTATACAAAGTATAGAAAAGTATAAAGACATAATAGTGGATACCATAGATGAGTTAGGTACGTTAAATAAACAAATAACCATGAGGTTTGATGGAAACTATGATGGTAACCGTAGCAATGATGAAAAGAAACAGATTGCAGAGTTTCTAATCGATCAATTGCATGGTGAAATTGCACTTGATTATGCGGAAGGTGATCATTATACTGTCTATGCTTATACGGGGTTGATTGATGAGTATATCTTGTCCCTAGGCAGTAAAGTAAATATCCAGGTAGCAATCACCTATAATGAACAAACAGATAAAACGGTAGTTACTCTAGCTACGCCAATACTAAATGATAGTTGGTAAGGTAATAAATTAGGCTGTTGTAGATCGGAAGATAACATAGTGTGATCCGAAACGCAACAGCCTTGATTATATATTTATTAAGAAAACGCTATCAAACAGAGATATTAAAACCAACGTCTTCTACTGCGATGACGTCTTCTGCGGTTGATAAATTCATTTAGTAATATGATTGTAAGAATATCACGGAAATTATTACGTCGACGTCTAGGATAAATATACTGTGCTTCAACTTCAACTTCTTCTTGGAGATGTTTTGTTTTTTCGTAAATACGATCTACAATTCGATCTATCGTAACTTGATCAGGATATTCATCAAACATTATACTTCCGTCATATTCTAATTTATCGCATTCGTCTTTAATATAGGGCTCTATAGCTCTAACGGCTCTTGGATAAAGTCTTCTCATTTGGTCAATATCTCTATCAAGATCTGCACTGTTGTCATAACCGTAAATCGGCATGAGTGGGATACCCATAGGTAGGGAGTGGTGATTGTTATTTGGTACATACATATTACCAGGCATATCCTGTACGTTTGGACAAACAATATAAGGCATTTCTTGATATGGATTATTTTGATATTGATTCATATCGTTATATCTATCCATAGGACCATATTGCCAATATGGATCCATTGGCATACCTTGTTGATTCATAGGTAACCCTGAGCCACCAGGAGTTCTAGGAGTGGTCATGCCACCAGGAGAAGGAGTGCCAGGCATACCCGGAGTTGTAGACCGAGGAGTTCTAGGTGAGGTCATACCGTCAGGAGTAGTAGTGCCAGGGGTTCTAGGTCTGGTCATGCCATCAGGGGATGTAGTACCAGGAGTTCTAGGAGTGGTCATGCCATCAGGGGTTGTAGTGCCAGGAGTCCTAGGAGTGGTCATGCCACCAGGAGAAGGAGTGCCAGGCATACCCGGAGTTGTAGACCGAGGAGTTCTAGGTGAGGTCATATCGTCAGGAGTA
>JGI24707J26582_10001629_pt1 | contig 17489 bp, 17 predicted proteins | sample BioPla1DNA1_FD_26582 | JGI IMG/M metagenome (IMG submission 26582)
GCCTTAGCAACAGGCAATCCCCTTATAAAGGAAAAAATGGACCTAGATATTGAAGTTACAAAATTAAAAATGATGGAAGGAAACTATAAGAGCAATCTTTATAACTTAGAAGACAAGATTATAAAGACCTATCCTAGAGAAATTGAAAGGTATGAGAAATTAATTGAGGGAGCAAAAAAAGATATAGCTAGGATAGAGCCACAGGCCACAGGAGACAATAAATTTACTTTTATTAAAATTGGAGATGAGCTTATTAAGGATAGAAAAGAAGCAGGAGATAAAATCTTAGAAGCAGTTAAAGGAATAAAACTTAATGATAAAAAGGTCATAGGTGAATATAGGGGATTTCCAATAGAGATAACTTACAGTATTATAACCAATGAGCATAACTTTAACTTAAAGGGAGCCAATAATCATTATGGAGAGCTAGGTCAAAATAGGGATGGAAATATTACTAGGATGGATAATATCTTAGAAAAGATACCAGATAGCTTGAAACAATTTGAGGAAAAACTATTAGCTACTAAGGAACAGTTAGAAATAGCTAAAGAAGAAGTACAGAAGCCTTTTGACAAAGAAGAGGAATTAAAGAATAAGATATCAAGGCTAGCTGAAATTAATAAATTACTTGATATGGGAGAAGTAGAAGAATTAGAAAACTTAAACCCACTTATTGAAGATGTGAAAAGGGCAATAATTGACTATTGCAATATGGAATTTGGAGAGGACTATGCCTATGAAGATTTTAATACACTCTTCCCAGATGAAGGCTATATTGGACTTGCCTACACTACTACAGAAGATGGGAAACATGAAATACAGTATGTAATAAGCCTTAAAGATTATTCCTGGACACAATATGTAGATAATAAAGAAGTATCCCATAGGTTTTATCTTGAAGATGAAGATGGCGAGGCAGTAAATAAGGAGCAAGCCCTTGAAGCCTTTCTTTTAGACCTTAAATATGGGGAGTTTGATGACTATGTAAGGGTTGATGAAAATGATTTAAGAGAAAAATTAGGACTTGAAATAGATGATGATGGAAATTATTATGATCCACTTGAAAAAGATATGGATAATGATGGTATTCCAGATAGGTATGACAATGATTTTAGGAGCAGCAACTATTTTGAATCTACCTATGATGTAGATGGTCTAAAAAAAGACGATAAGGAGTCTACACTCGGAAAACTTGAAAAGTATAAGGCAAAGGTTAGAGAGGAATTTAGTCTAGCACAGGAAGATATAGACAAGGAAAAGGATAAGGGGGCAAGATAATATAAGACTTTGATTTTGATTAATTCTATGAATTTATTAAAATCAAAGTTTACAGGGGTTATTAGGGGGTGTAGCCCCCTAATGATTTTTAAGAGATAAAAATAAATTTTTGAAACATTATTATGGAGATTTGAAGGAGGAATATTATGCTTAATGAAAAAAATAAGTTGTTGGAATACTTTGGTCTTAATAGCTATAGCGAAATAGTGACCTATATGATGGAAAATCCAGAGGATGAAAAGGTTAAGGAAATAAAGGAATTATTTGAAATCTATTCTACAGACCTTGATTGGGAGGTTGATAGAAATGAAAAATAACTTATATAAAGAATTTAATTGTAATAGTAAGGAAGAACTTTATGAGAAAATAAAAAGACAGGATAATGATATAAAACCACTTTTGGAATTTTTAGATTATGCTAGAGCCAATATTAAAAACAATAAAAAAGCAATAGATGGTCCCGATGTCTTTGTAGACTATGTAAAGTCAACAACTTTACCTACCAAAGATACTGGGACTATTATTTTTGTAAATACAAAAAATCATCCTGTCCATTTAAAAAGAACTAGACTAAGTTGGAAAAATAGCATAAAGGAGGCTCTAAAAGAAGGTTTATTAGCAGGTGCAAACAGGGTGTTTATTGCCTTTTCTAATGAAACGCCCTATGAAAGAATGGAAGAAACTAAGGATTACTTTGAAAAAATAGGAATGAAAGTTATAGATACAATTGGCTATGGCAAGGAAGATAATAGTTTCTTGTCCAGGATGGCAGGAAAAATCTACTATCCATCTATATCCTATGTGTTGGCAAATGACTCTGAGACTGAGTACAAAGAAAAAGACTATAGTCAAGAAGGAAAATATGAGGATTTTGCAAGCTATTTTGCTAGTAATGAGTTAATAAATCTTAATGTAATAGATAATGTCGAGGAGATAAAGGAATTATTGAAGATTGGCTTTCAACATCACCAGCAAGAAGTTTTTGGAATGTTAATTTATAATAGTGACGAAAAAATAATTGGAGCTGAGGAACTTTTTAAGGGTTCAACAGATTCTTCTATAGTGGATTTAAAAATAATGGCAAGGTCTTTGTTTGACTATCAAGATGTAAAGGGATTTGCAGTCTTTCATAACCACCCTAGTGGCAATCCTACTCCAAGTAAAGAGGACATAGCAATGACACAAAGATTAGAAAATATGACTGAAATATTTGAAATAGAGCTGCTGGATCATTTTATAGTAGGTAAGGAGAAAACCCTGTCTTTTTCACAGGATGTTACTGGCTTTAAAAGTCATAATTTAAGCTATCAAGACAAGATAGAAGGGGTATCTATAGTTAAGGAAACTCATGATAGCTACTCGGAGAATCATCTCCATAAAAAAGAAGGTTCAATAATTGATACAATCAATAAAATGATAGATGAGGACTATGAAGGCTTTGTTAAGGCTCTGATTACCATAGAAAATGGTATAGAAGATCCAAAAATATTGGATGAGTTATATGAAAAATTTATGCAAAATGATGGAGTAAATCTAATTAACGACTACTTTGATGAACTTATATATGACCTAGAGTATGATATTACAAGGGGTAGTGAAAAGGATATAGAATCAACCCAAATACCAAGTAAGGAAAAAGAGCTTTTTAGCAAAATAGATGACTTTGTAGAGGCTTATACAGACTTATCCAATGCTATGTATGATATAAATTATGACTTTGCAGAAGCTTTCCCACTAGAGAAATCTTTCCACGATATTGATTTTATAAACTGGGCTGAAGCAAGCAAGAAAAATATATCTAAAGAGAGTAAAGAGAAAAATCTAGGAAAAACAAATGACATAAAAGATAAAAATGACAATAAAAAAGAGTCTACTATTGAAAAACTTAATAAGCTGAAAGATAAAGTAGCAAAGGACAGTGGGGATAAGCTACAAGAAAAGTTAGGGGATAAGAAGAAGGATAGGGAAATATAGGTACAGTAGCACCAGCGACTACTGGATATGGGCAGGCTTCGGCCTGCTTTTTTTAATTTCAAGAAATTAGGGAAAAATAATCATTTACAATATGAACATGCTGTGTTATTATAGTTGGTGTTCATATATTGAATAGAGAATATTAAGGAGAGTATGATTATGAAATTTTTCAGTCCTTCCGCTGAACTTAAAGAACTAAAACTACTAGAATTCATTGAAGCAAAACCTAAGACATCACAACATGAAATAGCTAGAGTAATTGGAAGTGCAGCTTCTATGGTCAATGTTTATATGGACAAGTTTGAAGAACAAGGTTACTTAGTTAGAGATTATCAATCTTTAAAGGTAGTCCATTACAACATTACTCCTGAAGGTATAAAAAGGAAAAACTATCTATCAATAACCTATTATCATGAACTATTATCCTTATACCGTTTAGCAGAAAGAAACATTGAAAAGTTCTTAGAAAAGCTAGAGGAAAAAGGTTATAAAAATATTTTATTCTATGGAGCAGGTGAAGTAGCAGAAACAATACTTGCCATAGTAAAGGATAGGCAAGATAAACCTCTTAAAGTTCTCGCTCTTATAGATGATAGTAAAGAGAAAATAAATGATGAAGTACTAGGCTATAAGGTTATTTCTAAAGACCAGATTAAGGACTATGAACATGATGGAATTGTTATAACATCCTATACATTTGAAGATGAGATAAAGAAAAAACTAGAAAAGATTGACTACCCTAAAGACAAGGTGGAATTATTCTTTTCTGGCATGCAAGGAGTGTAAATGATGAAATTAAAAGATTTACTAAAAAAATTAGATGATAGCAGTTTAGTGTTTATAAATGGAGAGGCAATTGAAAATCATATAGATAATAACTTATTGGAAAAAGAAATTATTAAAATTGATATAAAAATAGATGAAGATAAAAAAGATGACTTGGAGAGTCTAGGATATAGTTTTGAAGTTGGAGTGTGATTTACTTGTATATTAAACTTAAAAGAATAATTGACTTTATACTTTCTCTTATGGGGTTAATAGTATTATCACCAATATTTTTAATACTGATTATAGCTATAAAACTAGACTCAACAGGGCCTATCTTTTTCAAGCAAAAAAGAGTAGGTATACATAAGACCCATTTTAACATATTAAAGTTTAGAACAATGAGGATAGATACACCTAAAGATACACCAACCCACCTACTAGAAAATCCAGAACAATGGATCACCAAGGTAGGTAATTTTTTGAGAAAGACAAGCCTAGATGAACTACCACAGATTATAAATATCTTAAAGGGTGAAATGGCCATAGTAGGTCCAAGGCCTGCCCTTTGGAACCAGTATGACCTTATAGAAGAAAGAAACAAGTATGGTGCTAATGATATACTACCTGGGTTAACAGGCTGGGCCCAGATTAATGGTAGGGACACCATTGAGATAGAGGATAAGGCTAGATATGATGGCTATTATACTGAAAATATAGGATTAGCTTTAGATCTAAAATGCTTCTTTGGAACCATAACATCGGTATTAAAAAGAGATGGAGTCCTTGAAGGCGGTACAGGCAAGAAGGATAAGGAGAGTACTTTATAATGAAAAGAATACTTATTACAGGGAGAAATTCTTACATAGGAACTAAATTCATAGAGTGGTTATCACAATATCCAGGAAAATATAAAGTGGACAATGTATCACTTAGGAATGATTCTTGGAAAGATAAGGACTTTTCAAATTATGATACTATCCTTCATCTAGCAGGCATAGCCCATGTGTCAACAGATCCAAAGATGGAAGAAGAGTATTATAAGGTAAATAGAGATTTAACAATAGAAGTAGCTAAAAAATCTAAAGAAGATGGAGTAAGTCAATTCATATTTATGAGTTCCATTATTGTATATGGTGATGGAAGTGCAAAGGAAAGAGTAATAGATAGAAACACAATTCCCAAGCCTAGTAATTTTTATGGAAATAGTAAGCTTCAAGCTGAAGAAGGAATAAAGAAATTAGAGACAAATGATTTTAAAATAGCCATCATAAGGCCACCTATGATATATGGGAAAGATTCAAAGGGCAATTACCCCAGACTAGCAAAACTAGCAAAACTAACACCAATCTTTCCTGATTTTGATAATCAAAGGTCTATGCTACATATAGATAATTTATGTGAGTTTATAAGACTCATGATAGATAATGAAGAAAGTGGACTTTTCTTTCCACAGAATAGAGAATATGTAAAGACTAGCTATATGGTTAAAATAATAGGACAAGTTCATGGAAAGAAAGTTATTTTAGTTAGATGGATAAATTGGTTAATAAAGATGATGTTTAACATAGGACCAGTAAATAAGGTCTTTGGTAATTTGGTATATGATAAGGAAATGAGTATATATGAAAAGGATAGTTACCAGATAAGGGATTTTGAAGAAAGTATAAGATTGACGGAATTGGAGAGTAAATAATGGAAACAAACTATAGTGTACTAATGTCAGTTTATAAGAAAGAAAAACCAGAATATTTCATAGAAAGTATTGAAAGTATGTTGAAACAAACAGTAAAACCAGAACAAATTGTTATTGTTAAAGATGGGCCATTAACAGAAAAGCTAGATAATGTAGTTGATAAATATAAGGAACTATTTCCTAATATATTTACAGTTGTTCCATTAGATAAAAACTTAGGCTTAGGTTTAGCTCTAAATGAAGGTCTAAAAAAATGTAGAAATGAGTTAGTTGCAAGGATGGATACGGATGATATTTCATTAGAAAGAAGATGTGAACTTCAACTTAGTGAATTTACTAAAGATACTAAATTGAGTATATGTGGTACTATGATAGATGAATTTTTTAATACTCCAGATAATATTGTTACGTCTCGAATAGTACCAGAAAATCATGATGAAATTTTAAAATTTAGTAGAAGAAGAAGTCCCTTTAATCATGTTACTGTTATGTTCAAAAAAGAAGATGTATTATCAACAGATGGTGGATATAGGGATATTCTTAGGAAAGAAGATATAGATTTATTTATAAGAATGTTAACTCGAGGATTTAAAGGAAAAAACATTAATCAATCATTAGTGTTGGTTAGGTCTGATGAGGGATACTATAGAAGAAGGAAATCTTGGTTAAATTGCAAAGGATATATAAAAGCAATATATGAGTCATGGAAGCTTGGACATTCAAAAACAGTAGATTTATTATTTGTGGTATTGACACAGATGGGTATGTTTTTAGCACCAGTATGGTTATTAAAAACTGTATCTGATAAATTTTTGCGTACGAAGAAAAACTAGTGATTTGATGTTAGTATATGAAATGGATAAAAATAAGTATAAATTGATATTTAAGGAAGTAGATGTAGATGCAAGATTTAAGAAAATTACATAATAAAATATTAGATATAGTTTGTTATTTTGATGAGATTTGTAAAAAAAATAATATTGAATATTATCTTGAAGGAGGCGCTGCACTGGGTGCTTACAGACATAGTGGTTTTATACCTTGGGATGATGATCTTGATGTTTTTATGACTTATGATAACTATATGAATTTTATAAGTGCAATAAAGAAAGAAATAGATAAAGAAAAATTCTATTTTCAAGAAGAAAATACGATAGAGTGGCCTATGTATTATTCTAAACTACGTTTAAATAATACAACATATTTGGAAGAGCAATCTAACAATACAATGCATAAAGGGATTTACATAGATATATTTTGCTTAAATAAAGCATCTAAAAATAAAATAAATAGATATTATCAATATTTTATATCGAAAGTTGTCACAGCAAAAACACTATTTCTTAGAGGTTATACTACAAAGAATAAAATAAAAAAAATATTTTTAATTACGGTAAATACTGTAGTAAACAAAAAAATGTTAGTAAAATTAGTGGAGTATTTACAAAAATATAACTATGTTGAGACTAACTATTATGGACATTTATTTGGCGGCGACTCATTCAAATCAGCCTTTTTCCCAGAAGATGTATTAGGAAGGCCACAATATGTAGCGTTTGAAAATATTAAATTACCTGTACCTGAGAATATAGAAGAGTATTTATTTATAAGATTTGGGGAAGATTTCATGGAAATTCCTGATTATAGCAAGATGAAAAATCAAAGAAAACATGTTATTTTCTTTGATACAGAGAATGATTATAGTATTTATGATGAACTAGAGAAATAAATTATAAATACAGGAAGGAGATATATATGCAGAAAATATCAATTATTATCCCATGTTTTAACTCTTTTAAGATGATGGATAAATGTTTTAATTCTTTATTAAAACAAACATATAAGAATTTTGAGATAATTATAGTTGATGATAGCTCAACTGATGATTCATATAAAAGCCTAAAGAAATATGCAAAAATCTCTCCCTTAGATATAAAATTGCTGAAGACAGACAAAAATAGTGGGCCAGGGCCATCAAGAAATCTTGCATTAGAAAATGTAGAAGGAGATTACATAACCTTTTTAGATAGTGATGATTGGATTGAATCAAATTGTTTAGAAAAACTAATTGATATTTTCAAAAAAGATAGTGAGATAGATGGTATATTTTTTGATTACTATATGGAAAAGGAAGGGAAATCAGTATATAAAAATATGGTTCAACATAACATTACAGGTACTATAAGCAAAAGAGATGCATTGATTTTTTCAAAGGGATCTACATGGGGGAAAATATACAAGGCTAAAATAATAAGAGAAAATGGAATTAGGTTTCCAGATATTAGAAGGAATGAAGACATGCCTTTTAATAAAATAGCCACGTCAAAGTGTGAAAAAATCTATTATTTAAAAGAAGGATTATACCATTATATTATTCACAAGAAATCGTTGATGCATAATAAAACATATCATACAGAAGAAAATGCAATAAAGGCATTTGAAGTAATATATAAAGAATTATCTGAGAAATATCCCTTTGAAGTAGAAGCTATTTTTATACTACAATTATTATATGCAACCGTATTAAGAATGGCAATGCTTAGTAAATCAAATGCAGAAATTAAGGCTCATATTGATAAGTATGAGGAATTATATCCAAATTGGGAAGACAATGAAATCATAAAATTATATAGTAAACATGTTAAAATAGTACTTTTCTTGATAAAGCATAAATGTATTTATACAATAAAGATAATAGGGAGATTAAGGAAATTAATAGAAAGAAGGTAGCTGATGATATTTTTAAGGAAGGATAAATATGATTAATTTAAAAAAAATATGGTTCATTGTATACATTTTTTTGGCTATTTTTCAACCTCCTATTATACCTTTTCCATTAATATATATAGTAGGAATTATAACTATTTTTTTGCTTTTATTAAAAAATAGAGGATATATAAAGGTGAATATATTAAGAAAAAGTAGCATGTTATATATTTTAAAATTCTTTATAGCAATGGTTATGTATATAATTGTAATTTCATTTGTAGATGTTTTAATATTAAAAAATGATTTAATATTAACGATAAGAATGAAGACAATAAGTCAACTACTTATTTTGTCTACTATACAGTTTATCAATATATATTATATTATAACTATGTCAAAAGAACTTAAATATGATTTAGATGACGTATTTTTAGCAGTTATTTATGCAGGAATATTACAAAGTATGGCTTCAATACTTGCCTATTTAATACCACCAGTTAGAAATATATTTTTACAATTTGCTGGTAATGTTTATAGTAACCCTTATGTTTATGAAAGAAGAGCCTATGGTTTTAGTTCGACATTATTAGATACTTTCGGTTATGGAATGGGATTAATTGCAGGATATGTAGTCTTATTGTCCCCTAAAACCAAATTTAAAAATATAGTAATTATATCACTTCTTACTTTTTCAATTTTTGTTAATTCAAGAACAGGAATAGTAGTGCTTGCCATAGCTATAGTTTTAAAACTTCTCAAGAGCAAGAGAATAAGGAATACTGCGTTTAAAGTTGTATTATTTTTGCCAGTAATTTATCTAATAACAAAGAAATTTATTCCTATTATATTATTACCGTTTTTGAATTCTAATAGCGTGACCACAAAATGGGTTGCAAGAAGTGTGATGGGATTACATGAATTAATATTTAATTTTAGAGGTATAGAGTCAATAGAAAATGCAACTTTTTTAAGCCATTTTAATGTTTTGCCAACAGATAAATTTACGATGCTATTTGGAAGCGGTCATATAGTATATGGGACAAGAAACTTATTAGGATTTGCAACAGATGTTGGATACATTAATACTATATGGACTTATGGTATATTTGGTTTGGCGTTATTTACGCTAAAGTTTATTAGACTTTTCAATAAAGCGCTAAGAAGTAATAGAGATGTTGACTATAGATTTGTAACGATTTTCAATATGGTAGCATATTTTGTGGTTCAATTAAAAGCAATATTAATAGGATATAATCCAGGTATTTTTATAACATACTTAATTACATTTTCGATATTGTATTATAGTAAAAGTGAAATATTAGAATCAAAAATTAGATCAAAAGAGAGTATAACGGAGGGAGAATATGGATGTACTTATTAGCGTTGTAATTCCTGTTTATAAAGTTGAAGAATATTTAAATAGGTGTGTAACCTCGGTGTTAAATCAAACATATAGCAATATAGAAGTAATACTTGTAAATGATGGATCGCCAGATAACTGTGGAAAAATGTGCGATGAATTTGCAGAAAAAGACAAAAGAGTAACGGTTATACATAAAGAAAATGGTGGATTATCAAGTGCGAGAAATGCAGGTATAGAAATTGCAAAAGGAGAATATCTTTCTTTTTTAGACAGTGATGATTGGGTTGAAGTAACATTTATTGAAAAAGCATTAAAGTTATTAGTCGAATCTAAAGCGGATATTGCTATTACAAATTATATGAAGATTTATAACGAGAGAGAAAAAATAAATAATGATAAAATAGAAAAATATGAATTCAGTAATTTAGAAGCTTTGAATGCTTTAGCAGGAAAATTTAATACGCAAATAACTACTGCATGGGGAAAAATTTACCATAGGGATATATTTGATAAAATAAGATATCCAATAGGAAAGATACATGAAGATGAGTTTGTAATACACCATATCCTCAATAAGGCGGATAAAGTAGTGCTGACTACAGAAAAGTTGCTTTATTATTGGCAAAGAAAAGATAGTATAACTGGTTCAGGATTTAAGCTGAAAAATAAATTGCACGTAATAGAGGCTCTAAAGGATAGAATTGACTTATTAAATGAACTAAATTTAGAAAAAGCTATAGAACAAACTTATAGAAGCATTTTTATAAATTATAGGCAAATATATGAGCATAGAGATAATTTGGACAATAAAGATGAAATTATTCAAGATTTTAAGGCTTTAAAAACAGACTTAAGAAAAGGTAAATATGATTTGAAGTTTAAAGTTGCTTATGAGCTATATTATTTATTTCCAAGTTTGATGAAGAAAGTATTTGATACTTATATTGATAAAAGTAAGCAATAATGGGGGATATTGTGTTTATGAAAAAAAAATTAAAAAAAGTCATACCAAATAACATGAAGAAGTATTTAATAAATTTATATAATGAAATATATTATTGGCCAACCATCAAATGTTTAAAAAAAGTGAATACTGAAAAAAGAATTATTTTAATTGGAACTCCTGAACACGGAAATTTAGGAGATCATTTAATTGCAAAAGGTGAATTGGAATATTTTAATAGAAACTTTAATGATTATAAAATTATAGAAATTACTGGAGGAAACTATAGACATAATAATAACAAGCTATTAAACTTAATAAAAAAAGATGACATTATAGCTATAACTGGAGGGGGATTTCTAGGAAGCCTCTGGATAAAAGAGGAGGAAATGGTAAGGGATGTTATTGAAAAATTTCCTGAAAACAAAATTATAATTTTTCCATCAACTATTTATTTTGAAAAAAGTACTTATGGAAATACAGAATTTAACAAATCGAGAGAAATATATAGAAAGCATAAAGATTTAAAAATATGTGTACGTGATGCTAATTCAATTAATATGGCAAAGATATTACTAGATGGAAATGAAGATACAGAAAAGGTTATATTTACTCCAGATATAGCTTTATATTTAGATAATTATGAGAGTAACCACATTAGAGAGCATGTAACATTTTGCTTAAGAGAAGACAAGGAAAAAATACTATCTACTCAAATAGAAAATTCTTTAAAGAAATCAGTAGTAAACAAAGGGTATAGTATAAAAACAATTAGTACTGTAATTCCGAAAAAAGTTAGGATTGAAGATAGAGAAAAAGAATTAGACGAATTAATATTGGAGTTTCAAACTTCAAAATTGGTTATAACAGATAGACTACATGGAATGATTTTTGCTGCGATAACAGGAACGCCTTGTATTGCATTAGATAATAAAAGTGGCAAGGTTAAAGGTGTTTATGAATGGATTAAAGATTTGGAATATATAGTTTTTTTAGAAGATACTGACGATATATCTGCAACTATCGATAATTTACTTAAGATGGAAAATATTAAATTTGATAATAGCGGTTATATTCAAAGATTTAATAAGATATCTGAATTGACGAATAGGGAATCAATAAATAAAAAATAAGGAGAAAAATGACATGGATAAGTTGAAAAGATTTATAGATTGTTATATTGAAACAGAAACATGTAATTTAAGGTGCGACTATTGTTATATTACCCAACAAAGAAAATTTAACAACAAAGTGGTAAAATTTGATAGACCTATTCTAGAAATAAGAAAGGCTTTATCTAAGGAAAGACTAGGAGGTACTTGTTTAATAAATTTATGTGCTGGTGGTGAAACGCTGATTTCAAGAGATATAATTGATGTAGTTGAAGAACTATTAAAAGAAGGTCACTATATAATGATAGTGACTAATGGTACATTAACTAAGCGTTTTAGAGAAATAGCTAAGTTTGAGCAGGAACTATTAAATAGATTATTTTTTAAATTCTCATTTCATTATTTAGAACTAAAAAGATTAGATAAATTAAATGATTTTTTTGAAAATGTAAAGAAAATGAGAGATGCTGGTGCATCTTTTACAATTGAAATTACACCTAGTGATGAATTGATTCCATATATCAAGGAAATAAAAAAAGTTTGTTTAGAGGAAGTAGGAGCATTATGCCATATTACTATAGCGAGAGATGATAGAACGAAAAACATTGATGTTTTATCTAAATATAAATTTGATAAATATGTTGAAATTTGGAAAGAATTTGAATCCCCCTTATTTAATTTTAAATCATCTATCTATCAGGAACAAAGAAATGAATATTGTTATGCTGGCGATTGGAGTTTATATTTGAACTTAAGTAATGGAACTTTAAGACAATGCTATGGTGGTTATATAATTGATAATATATACAACAATATAAATAAGCCACTGAAATTTCATGCAATTGGGCATCATTGTGCTTTGCCATATTGTTATAACGGGCATGCTTTTTTAACATTAGGTACCATACCAGAATTAGACACACCTACTTACAATGAAATGAGAGATAGAACTTGTGTTAATGGCGAACATTGGGTTAGACCCCAAATGAAAGAGATAATGTCTCAAAAGTTAGCAGATAACAATGAACAATACAGTAAATCTAAAAAAGAAAAAATTAATAGACAAAGGGTAATTGTAAATTTAACTTCAAATAAAACAAAAATAATTGGAAAGTTAAAGAAAATAATAAAATGATTATTATTACTATATAAAAAATAGCAAGGAAAGATAAAGATGACAGGCACAAAACAAATTGTAAAAAACATGATAATTATTATACTAATGGGCTTAATTGGTAAAATGTTAGGGTTTATACGCGAGATATTGATAGGACAAAAATTTGGTGCAAGCTTAGAAATGGATGCCTTCTTAATATCTCTATCAGCTGTATTATTATTCTCACAGCTGATAACAAAATCTTTAAATACTACAATTGTTCCTATTTTGTCAGAAATAGAAAAAAAAGAAGGGAGAACACAAAAAAGACATTATACAAATAATATTCTAAATATAATAATAATGCTATCTATTATCATTATATTAATTGCATATATTTTTTCTCCACTTATTACTAAGATCTTAGCACCTGGATTTAAAAAAGAAAGTCAAGTTAAATTAACAATTTTACTAATAAGAATAGGGTTGCCTGTAATATTGATTTCAGGGATAAGAGGTGTTCTTAGAGGATATTTACAAACAGAAGATAGATTTTTAGAAACAGCTATTTCAAGTTTTCCTTTTAATTTGGTTTACATACTATATTTAGTTTTTTGCTCTAAAAAATTTGGCATAAAAGGCCTGATGATTGTAGCCGTATTGGCAGAAGCTTCGCAAATATTATTACAACTTTATGAAGCTAAAAAAGTAGAATATATTTACAATTTTAGTTTTAACTTAAAAGATAAATACTTAAAGAAAAATTTTAAGTTAATACCACCTATATTAATAAGTGTAGGTATAAGCGATATCAACTCTATAATAGACAAATCCATGGGATCAACATTGATAGAAGGCTCAATATCTGCTTTAAACTATGCGGAGAAATTAAATGGCTTAGTTATGGGATTATTTATTTCAGCGATTATTACTGTTATGTTTCCTAAAATAGCTAAAGAAGCTAGTTATGATTCTCTCCATAGATTGAAAAAAACAACTATTAAATCGGTAAATATAATCATACTTATAGTTATACCTGCAACAATAGGTATGATCATGTTAGCTAATCCAATTGTAAAAACAGTATACGAGAGAGGCAAGTTTGATGAAATAGCGACATATATGACATCAGGAGCTTTGGTATTTACAACACTTAACATGTTTGCGACTTCTTTAAGATTATTAATAAATAATGTATTTTATGCTCTACAAGACACTAAAACACCAGTTTATATGGGAATATTAGCTGTTATAATGAATATAATATTTAACTTTATTTTAATTAAACCAATGGCTCATTTAGGTTTGGCTTTAGCAACTACAATATCATCTTTTATTTCCTGCGTATTTTTATTAATTTTTTTGAGAAAAAAGATAGGCTCATTTGGATTTTTAAAGGCAATTAAGTGTGGACTAAAGGCTTTAGTAGCATCTGTAGTTATGGGTGTTGGGGTAATACTAGTATATAATCATTTGATAGTTTATTTAGGAGAGGGAAGATTAAATGAATTTATAACACTAATTACATCTATAGGAGTAGGTGGATTAATTTATTTAATATTGATTTTATTTTTAAAAATAGATGAGGTTGATTGGGTCAAAAATATTGTCAAAGAAAAAATAAAGGGGGTTTAATTTGTGAATATTTTAGTAACAGGAGGCTTAGGCTTCATAGGGAGCCATACTGTTGTAGAACTTATTGAATCGAATCATAATGTAATAATAGCTGATAATTTATCAAATTCTGAAATTGGTGTACTTGATAGAATAGCACAAATCACTAATGTTAAACCAAAATTTTATCAAATAAATGTTACAGACAAGAAAGCGGTTGAAGAAATTTTTAAAAATAATCATATAGATGGGATAATACATTTTGCTGGTTTTAAAGCTGTTGGTGAATCCGTTGAGAATCCTCTTAAATATTACCATAATAATATATTATCAACTATTGTGTTAAGTGAGCTATGCTTAAAATACCAAGTAAATAAATTTGTGTTTTCCTCATCAGCAACTGTTTATGGAGACCAACCGTCACCATTAAAGGAAGATATGATTCTATTGCCTACAACTAACCCTTACGGAGAAACTAAAGCAATAAGTGAAAGAATATTAAAAGATATTTCAAAAGCTAACGGAAACTTTTCTGTATGCTTACTTAGGTATTTTAATCCTGTAGGAGCTCATAAATCTTCAATAATTGGAGAAAATCCTAAAGGAATCCCTAATAACCTTATGCCTTACATAACAAAAGTAGCTAAGGGAGATTTACCAAAATTGAATATATTTGGTAATGATTATGATACAAGTGATGGGACAGGTGTAAGAGATTTTATTCACGTTGTAGATTTAGCTAAAGGTCATGTTAAAGCTATAGAAAATATGAACTCTAATGTGAATATATATAACTTAGGTACAGGTAAAGGAACTTCTGTTTTAGAGTTAGTAAATGCTTTCATTAAGTGTAATAATATAAATATCCCATATGAAATTGTTGAAAGAAGGCCTGGAGATGTTGCTATTACATTTGCAGATGCTTCAAAGGCAGAAAAAGAATTAGGATGGAAAGCTGAATTAACCATTGAGGATATGGTAAAGAATTCATGGGAATATGAAAAGAGGTTGATATAATGAAAGTTCACAAAGCAATTATACCAGCGGCAGGTCTTGGTACTAGGTTTTTACCTGCAACAAAGGCTATGCCAAAAGAAATGCTACCTATAGTGGACAAGCCAACTCTACAATATATTATTGAAGAGGCTATAGAATCAGGAATAGAGGAAATATTAATCATTACTGGTAGGAATAAATCCTCCATAGAAAACCATTTTGATAAATCTGTCGAGTTGGAATTGGAATTAGAAAAGAAAAATAACGAAGAGTTACTTAAGATAGTGAGGGATATATCTGATATGGTGGACATCCACTATATAAGGCAGAAGGAGGCCAAGGGGCTGGGCCATGCTGTTTATTGTGCCAGGACCTTTGTGGCTAATGAGCCCTTTGCTGTTCTATTAGGGGATGATATTGTATATAATGAAGACAAGCCTTGTCTAGGACAAATGATAGAAGTTTATAATAAATATAATTCTACCATACTAGGTGTCCAAGAAGTTGTAGACTCTGATGTAAATAAATATGGTATAGTTGATGGCCAAAGATTATCAGATACTATCTATACTGTAAAAGATCTGATAGAAAAACCATCTATAGAGGAAGCACCTTCAAATGTAGCCATCCTAGGCAGGTATATTATTAGTCCCAGGATATTTGATATACTTAAAAATACTAAGCCAGGAAAAGGTGGAGAAATCCAATTAACAGATGCCCTAAAAGAATTAGCTAAAAAAGAAGATATGTATGCCTATATTTTTGAAGGCAAGAGATATGATGTTGGCAATAAGCTAGGCTTCCTTGAAGCTACAGTAGAAACAGCACTTAGAAGGCAAGACTTAAGAGAAGAATTTCTAGCCTATCTAAATAATGTAGTTAAGAAAGAAAATAATGAAAGATAAGGTTCTATCTTGGATCTTAGTGGTTCTATGGATGTCCTTAATATTTTATTTTTCTCACCAGCCAGCTACTCAATCTAATGGCCTAAGCACAGGAATAACTGAAAGAATAATTGAAATGGTTGAGAGATTAGCTCCTAAGATTGATTTTGATATTAGGAGCATGAATCATCTAATAAGAAAAAATGCCCATTTCTTTATTTATCTTGTCCTAGGGCTTTTACTTTCAAATTCTTTAAAAAATAGTAAAGTGGAGGATAGAAAAGGATTTATATTTGCCCTTCTTATCTCTATACTATATGCAATTTCAGATGAGGTCCACCAGCTCTTTGTTCCTGGAAGAGGGGGCCAAGCAAAGGATGTTATTATAGATAGTATGGGTTCTTTACTAGGTATAATTTTATATTATAAGACTAAGGTACTTAATAGAAATAGGGCCTAAATATTTATTTAAAATCCTTTATTTAAGATCGAGATTATCGCTCTACCTCTTTCCCTAAGTAATTATCATAGTTTTTCTTATACTTATATAACCTATCCTGCTCCTGGCGGGATTGATTGAGTTTCTCAATGAGAGACTCTTTTTTTATATGAAGATTTTCAAGGTCTTCATATATTTGCTTGGTAGTGGGTAGAACATTAGAGTTCTTAAAACTTTCAGCAACTGCCTTTTTATAAAGCATAAGTTGAGGCCCATATTCATTAAGAAAAGCCTTGTCTTCAGGATTTTCCTTAGCATATTTATGGATTTCTTTATACTGCTCTATGATATATCGGTTCTCCATCGTTTGATTTTTTGAGTCAATATTATTTTCGATTTCTTTAATATCAGTCAATAGCTTTTGGATTTCACTTGCTTTTTCTTGTAGAGCTTTTTCAAGTTGACTTCTTGATTTCAGACCTTCATTTCTAACTTGGTTTATAGTTTCGGCCATGGCAGTTAGATTATGCTTTGTAGCCCAATATTTGTAGCCAGGAGAGATTTTAATCTTATCATTGGCACTTATATCTATAATCTTATCTAAAGGCTTAAAAGGGCTT
>JGI24707J26582_10001630_pt1 | contig 17472 bp, 16 predicted proteins | sample BioPla1DNA1_FD_26582 | JGI IMG/M metagenome (IMG submission 26582)
CAATCCCCATTAAACTTAGTTTTTTGCCAACAACTACCGTCAGTTCGAGACCTTCCTGACGTAAAACAAAACTAAAGGAGAAATGTATATGACAATTAAAAGCACTATTTATATCACACAGGCTGCAATTATTGCGGCTATCTACACCTTACTGGTTGTTCTATTTGCACCAATAAGCTTTGGACCNATTCAAACTAGAGTAGCAGAGGCCCTTACCATACTTCCTTACTTTACCCCTGCTGCTATACCTGGCGTTACTATTGGATGTTTTCTAAGTGCCATCATATCAGGAGCAGATATTCTTGATATAATATTCGGTCCTTTAGCAACTTTAATAGGTGCCATACTATCTTATAAGCTTAGAAGAAACAAGTACTTAGTTCCAATCCCCCCAATCCTAGCCAACGCTATTATTATTCCCTGGGTATTAAAATTTGCCTATGGAGAGGCACAACCTATTCCTTTTATGATGCTAACAGTTGGACTGGGTGAAGTTTTAACAGCCGGTTTAATGGGAATTGTTTTGCTATTTGCATTAGATAGGGTTAAGAATTATATATTTAAAACAGAATAAGGCTGTTAGAAAATCTGTCATAAGAATAAACAATATATAGATTAAATTATTAATTAGATACTACTTATTACCCAATAAAATAGTCTACTGATTGTATAATTAATATTAAGTATATTAAATAAACATATAAGTAAAAAGGTCTTAATAAGGGGCTATTGCAAAATTATATCGGTTAACCTGTACCCTTATACATTTTACAATAGCCCCTTATTTATTTATAATTCTTATAGTTCACAATGATTAACTGTTCTAGGGAATGGAATTACATCTCTGATGTTACCCATACCAGTTACATACATAACACAGCGTTCAAATCCTAGACCATAACCAGCATGTCTTGCTGAACCATATTTTCTAAGATCTAGATAATAATCATACTCTTCTGGATTTAAATTTAACTCTTTCATACGATTAATTAGTCTATCGTAATCATCTTCTCTTTGACTTCCGCCGATAATCTCACCGATACCAGGAACTAAAAGATCCATAGCCGCTACTGTCTTATTATCATCATTAAGCTTCATGTAGAAAGCTTTGATTTCCTTTGGATAGTCAGTCACAAAAACTGGCTTCTGAAATACCTGCTCAGTTAGATATCTTTCATGTTCTGTCTGAAGATCACAACCCCAGAATGCTTTATATTCAAATTTATCGTTATTTTTCTCCAATATTTCAATGGCTTCGGTATAAGTTATATGCCCAAAATCTGAGTTTACTACATTATTTAAGCGATCTAATAATCCTTTATCAATAAATTGATTAAAGAAGTTCATCTCTTCAGGAGCATGTTCTAGTACATAACGAATAATGTATTTAAGCATTGCTTCAGCTAAAATCATATTATCCTTTAAGTCAGCAAAGGCAATTTCAGGTTCGATCATCCAAAACTCAGCAGCGTGGCGGGTTGTATTAGAGTTCTCAGCTCGGAATGTCGGACCAAAGGTGTATATATTCTTAAATGCCATAGCATAGCACTCACCATTTAGCTGGCCACTTACTGTTAGATTAGTTGTTTTACCAAAGAAGTCCTGGGAGAAATCCACCTCTCCATCTTTAGTCTTTGGTATATTATTGAAATCTAAGGTAGTAACGCAGAACATTTCCCCTGCTCCTTCAGCATCGCTACCTGTTATTATTGGTGTATGAACATATACAAAATCTCGCTCCTGGAAAAACTTATGAATCGCATAAGATATTAAAGAACGTACACGAAAGACCGCTTGAAATGTATTGGTTCTTGGTCTTAAATGAGTGATAGTTCTTAAGTATTCAAGAGTATGTCTTTTCTTTTGCAAAGGATAATCTGAAGGAGAAGCACCTTCTATAATTACTTCACTGGCTTGAATTTCAAATGGTTGTTTTGCCTGTGGCGTAGCTACCAGTTCACCTGTTACTATAATAGCTGTACCAACATTTAACTTAGCTATTGACGCAAAGTTATCCATTGTATCATGATATACTATCTGTAGGGTTTCAAAGAATGTCCCATCATGTAATACAATAAAGCCGAAAGACTTCGAATCTCTATTACTCCTTACCCATCCTCCGACCTGAATTTTTTTACCAATATATTGTTCTTTATTCCGATACAATTCTCTTATATCAACTAATTCCATATACAAACTCCTTTATTTACTAGTATTTTGCCAGAACCTGCCAAGGCCTGCTTGGCCGCTAGCCCTTAACGATCTAATCTGCTTATCTGTATATTATATCACAAGTTTTGTATATTACAATAGGTGGGTTTTTAACGAATTTATTATATCCTCTGCTGTTCTACCCTTACTTGGCAGATAATGCTCCCGTTCATTAATAAGCCCTAGGGAATGGGCATCTGAATTATAGAGTATACTACAATTATTTAAATAAGGATTTACAACACATAATTGATTAAATTCCTCCTTATTAGTCACCTCAACCCAGATAAAATCAGCCTCGTTTGGGATGAAACCCAGATTAGATATAAGACTGTTAGTGGCCTTATCAATATGGGCTGGAATTGCTATACCTCCATATTCTAACATCAATCTACCTATGGACTGAAAAGATATCTCCGTTGCATTAATTAATAGATAAGGTTCTATACCGCAGATACAGTCTTTCTTATCATATATTTCTTGCTTCCCAAAGATGTCCTCATTATTTGAAACTTTAATTAATTTTGTGTATACATATTCATCAAACCTCATTGCATTATCTATGTTAGAAAAAAGACATAATACATGGACTTCCTCTATGGTACATAACTCCATCCCTGGTATTACGATAAGATCTGAACCTTTGGCAAATTCTATGGCNGCTGGACAGTTCTTGCTGGAATTATGATCTGTAATGGCTATGACATCCAATTCTTTTAATACAGCCATATTTACAATATTGGCTGGAGTCATATCATCATCACCACAGGGAGATAGGCATGAATGAATATGTAAATCATAATATAATCTATCCATGGATTTTCTGTTTTATAGCTAAAGCAGCATCAAAAATCGGCATTTCTGTAGAGAATACAGTGATGTCTTTTTCCTTTGCCTTAATCATCGCCTGCTCATCTAGCTTGCTCCCTTCTGCTAAAATAATACATGCTGCATCAGTCAAACAAGCAACAGCTAAGGTATTGACATTCCCCATAACAGTTACCCAGGCTGCACCAGGGGGCATCTTACCCATGGCAATACTTAATAAATCACAGCAATAGGGAGTCGTTATTTCTCTATCCATATTACTTCCTATATTTATAGGATTAAAATTTTCAATTAACATTATATCTGATATAGTCATTTAAGTAAGAGCTATATGTATTTAAGCTCTTGTAACCTCCTTCCTTATATTTAATATAGTTTGTTTTTATAATATTATTCTCTGCAGACTATTTATTAAACATTTTATAAATTATAACTTAAGACAAATAATTAAATTACTTTAATTAGTATTTTACTCATCCTTCATATCCAGCCTTAATAATTCATCTGAAATCTTGTGAATGTAGTCTCTTAATCTATATACACAATCCTGTTCTTTAGCAACGCCCCGTACAATATCCTCGGCCAGTGCCTCACAGGTAGGGGCTCCACATGAGCCACAATCTAGCCCTGGGAAGATCTCACATAGTTCTTCAACCCTGGACATCTTCGTTATACTTTCCCTCATATTGTTACCTATTTTAAACACTGGCTTATATGCCACCTCGTCGTTCCAATATATATTTTGTGAATCTTTGTTATCATCCCAGTGAGTACCTGCTACCGGAAGATATTTTCTTAACCTTTTTAACTTCACTTTAGCAACATAAGGATTCTCAACAGTTAAAACTCCACCTACGCATCCCCCGGAACAAGCATTTAATTCTATAAACTCTAGCTGATCTAGTTTATCATCTTCCAGATCGTCTAATACCCTAATAACATTTTCAATGCCATCTGCTGCCAGGTAGTTATCAGTTAGAAGTCCACTGGCTTCACCACCAGAACCTCCCCATCCTATACCGATCCTACCTATTCTACTCAGCTCCTCTGTATTATGTATGCTTTCCTTCATTAGAGGTAGTAAGACAGGATAGATTTCTTTTATAGCAATAACTTTATCCACTTCACTTCGGTTTATGCCTATAGGTGATTTGACTGCTGTTACCTTGGCAGGGCAAGGGGATATAAATATTATCCCTATTTTTTCTCTGGGAAGCCCTGTTTTCTCCATAGCTATGCTACATGCAATCTTTGCCCCTAATTCCACAGGAGGCATTAAGGGTAATAAATGATCAATCAAATTTGGAAAGCGAATCTGTATAAGTCTTACTACTGTTGGACAAGCCGTACTGATTATGGGCCATTTATCCTTATGCTCAGACACATATGCTCTAGCAATTTCAGATACCAATTCCGCTGCAGCACCAACCTCATAGACATCATCAAAACCCATCCTCTTTAGAGCTGATAAAACAATATCCACATCATCTAGATTGTTAAACTGACCATAGAGAGATGGTGCAGGCAAGGCTACAGTATAATCGAATTCTTTTAATACATCTAAGGAATCATAAATTGCTTCTTTTGCATGATGGGGGCATATACGGATACATTCACCACAATCGATACAGAATTCCTTTGTAATAACCGCTTTACCCTTTCTAACACGAATAGCCTGTGTGGGGCATCTTTTAATGCAATTAATACATCCCTTGCACAGGTCCTTATTTAGATGGACAGAATTCACAAACTCCCTCATNTGGTCCTCCATTTCTTTTAAAAATACTATATTATATATTATTATAAACTTCCCGCCTTGATATATATATATTCTAACTCATTTTTACTTTCATAGTTACCTTGGTACCTACCCCTACTTTACTTTCTATCTTTAACTCATCGGTATATTTTTTCATATTGGGCAAGCCCATTCCTGCACCAAAACCCAGGGAGCGTATTTCATCAGGGGCAGTAGAATACCCAGCTTTCATTGCTAAGTTAATATCTTCTATACCTGGCCCATGATCCTCCAAAATCATCAAAACTTCCTCAGGGGATATAATGACATCAATAGTACCACCGGAGGCATGAATGACCATATTAATTTCTCCTTCATACATTGCGATGGCTACCTTACGTACAATCTCTGGTTTAACTCCCATCTTCTTAAGCATACTTTTTATGTTACTGGATGCCTCCCCCGCCCTTGTAAAATCATTACCAGGTACCACATAGGACATTGTTATGGTATCACTCATACTGGGTATCACCTCCCCGTAACCCCTGGGCATATAGCATACCACAGGCAGAAAACATTCTACAACCAGTAGATAGTAGTGCTATTTCTCTTTCCTTTGCCATCTCTATCATCGTCTCATCAGGCATCTTCCCCCGTACAAATACAATACAGACTATATCCATCATCTCTGCTGTACGGATAACTTGGGGATTACACAGTCCTGTTAATAATACCGACTGATCCTTAATATAAGCAAGTACATCACTCATCATGTCAGAACCACAAGCCCCATGTACCTCCCTATCCTTCCACTCCTCCCCTATGATAAATTTGGCCTTTAGTATCTCCTTAATATCGCCAATTGTCATCCTTATTACCCCTCTCCGATGAACTCTTATATATAAATTTATTTCACCTTCTTCAACCATATAGCTTCTATCAACTCATATAAGTTATCTTTTTATACTTACATTATTTACTAGTGTTATATCTTAATATATACCATCCTGCACATAAGCCGTCAACATCTTTTAGCATAATATGACTTTATATCTGGTGATTTTTAATATATTTTGATCTTAGTTATAAAACCCGCATTTACAGCTGTTTTTGCTCGATTTCCTGCAAACATTACCCACGCCTAAGACATTAATATACATATTGTTTGTCATAACCTACAAAATTTATTTTATTTTAATCACTTTTATATTAATTATTTGTAGATTATTTAACATAGATATGTTATAATTCAAAGGATTGTTAAAATATTTTTAAAGGAGGTCAAATTAATGGATCAGACAAAGACGGTTCCTTTCTATGGAACGAAGGAACAAGAAGAAGAACTTTTAAAAGTTATTGCTGAACATAATCATGATAAAAACTCTATAATGCCCATTCTTCAAGCGGCTCAAGGAATTTATGGTTATCTTCCCATTGAGGTTCAAACCATGATTGCCACTGAATTAGATATACCGCTGGAAAAGATCTATGGAATAGTTACTTTCTATTCACAATTTTCATTAAATCCAAAGGGCGAATACAGAATTTCTGTTTGCTTAGGAACAGCATGTTATGTTAAGGGTGCAGGTGAAATTTTTAACAAATTGCAAGAGATTTTAGGTATTGAGGATGGCGAATGTACAGAGGATAGGAAGTTCTCTTTGGAATCCTGTCGTTGTATCGGAGCATGTGGCCTAGCCCCTGTTATTACTATCAATGATGATGTTTATGGCAAGATAACATCCGATGATCTTCAATCCATATTGGCTAAATATCAATGATATGCTACCGGAAATATCTCTTAATATATTGGATATTGCCAACAATTCTATTAGAGCTGGTGCAAACCTTATAGAAATAGTAATTCGTATACATAAGGTTACGAATAGACTACTACTTATTATCACTGATAACGGTTCTGGTATGAGTAAGGATATCCTGGCTAATGTTGAAGACCCCTTTTTCACATCTAGAACAACCCGGAGTATAGGACTTGGCATACCCTTTTTAAAATCAGCAGCCTTAACAACTGGAGGCAGTTTTCATATTGAATCTGAACCCGGCCTAGGTAGTAAGATTTCTGCTGAATTTGTCATATCCCATATAGATTGTATGCCTTTAGGCGACATAAGTAGTACCATTCACGCATTAATAATATCCAATACACAGATTGATTTTATTTACACCTATGAATTAGATGATAAATCATTCCAATTGGATACTAGACAATTTCGTAATATCCTGGGCGCTATCCCCTTGGATGTTCCGGAGGTCTCTGCATATATCATGGAGTATTTAAAAGAAAATCATAAAATGGTTAATGGTGATTTTCATATTTGATAATAACCAAGTAATATTTAAAGATAGGAGAATGCGATAATGAAATCTCTTGAAGAATTAAAAGCAATAAGAGAAAAGATGCAAAGCCAAATGAGCCTTCGTGCAGATAGTGACCAAAACGTTACTCGGGTTGTAGTAGGTATGGCCACATGCGGAATTGCCAGCGGAGCTAGACCAGTATTAACTGCACTTTCTAACGAAGTGATGACTAGAGGCTTGGATAACATTAAAGTTACTCAAACAGGTTGCATTGGTTTGTGCCAATATGAACCAATTGTTGAAGTTATAGAACCTGGCAAAGAAAAGGTTACTTACATTAAGATGACTCCTGAAAAAGCTTTAGAAGTTTTTGAAAAACATCTAATCCAAGGGCAAATTGTAAATAAATATACTATTGCCGAGACTATCGGTTAACTGCCCAAAGTTTGCAGATTATTAAGAAAGGTTGGTTATTATTATGTATCGTTCACATGTATTAGTCTGCGGTGGTACCGGATGTACTTCCTCAGGATGTACTAAGATTATCGATTCTTTGAACGCAGAAATAAAGAAAAATGGTCTTGAAGATGAAGTAGCCGTTGTTAAGACTGGCTGCCATGGTCTATGTGCTTTAGGACCAATAGTAATTATATATCCAGAAGCATCCTTCTATGCCATGGTTAAAGAGGAAGATGTTCCTGAAATTGTGTCAGAACATTTATTAAAAGGAAGGATAGTAACAAGACTTTTATATACAGAAACTGTAACTGAAGATGGTGTTAAATCACTAAATGAAACTGATTTCTATAAAAAGCAAAAAAGAATTGCACTGCGCAATTGTGGTGTGATTGACCCTGAAAACATTGATGAATATATTGCTACCAATGGCTATGAAGCTTTAGGTAAAGTACTTACAGAATACACTCCTGATCAAGTAATCCAAACTATCCTAGACAGCGGGCTTCGCGGCCGAGGCGGCGGTGGCTTCCCTACCGGTCTAAAGTGGAAATTGGCCAAGGCCAATGAATCTGAACAGAAATATGTCTGCTGTAATGCCGATGAGGGTGATCCCGGTGCATTTATGGATCGTTCTGTTCTTGAAGGTGATCCTCACGTAATCTTAGAAGCCATGGCTATTGCAGGTTATGCTATAGGAGCCTCCCAAGGATATATCTATGTTCGTGCAGAATATCCTATTGCCGTAAACCGCTTAAGAGTAGCTATTAAGCAAGCTAGGGACTATGGCTTACTTGGTAAGAACATATTCAATTCTGGTTTTGATTTTGACATAGATCTTAGATTGGGTGCCGGAGCTTTTGTCTGCGGTGAAGAAACTGCATTATTAACTTCAATTGAAGGTAACCGTGGGGAACCTAATCCAAGACCACCATTCCCTGCTGAAAAAGGACTTTTTGGGGAACCTACTCTATTAAATAATGTTGAAACCTATGCTAATATTCCTCCAATCATTTTAAATGGTCCTGAATGGTTTACATCTATGGGTACAGAAAAATCCAAAGGAACCAAGGTTTTTGCCCTAGGAGGAAATATTCATAATACAGGTTTAGTAGAGATTCCTATGGGAACCACCCTAAGGGAAGTTATTGAGGAAATCGGTGGTGGTATACCAAACGGTAAGAGATTTAAGGCTGCTCAAACTGGTGGTCCATCTGGTGGCTGTATACCTGTTGAACATATTGACATTCCTATTGACTATGACAATTTATTAGGTATTGGATCCATGATGGGTTCCGGTGGACTTATTGTCATGGACGAAGACAATTGTATGGTTGATATCGCAAAGTTTTTCTTGGAATTTACACTGGATGAATCCTGCGGAAAATGTACACCATGTCGTATCGGTACCAAACGCCTTTATGAAATGNTAGAAAAGGTGACCGAGGGTGAAGCTACCTTAGAAGATATCGATAAGATGGAAGAGCTTTGTTACTATATTAAAGATAATGCTCTATGCGGTCTTGGACAAACTGCTCCAAATCCAGTTCTGTCCACATTACGCTTCTTTAAAGACGAGTATCTAGCCCATGTTACTGATAAGAAATGTGTAGCTGGTGTATGTAAATCCCTTCTTTCCTTTGTTATCGACGAGGACAAATGTAAAGGTTGTACCCTATGTGCTAGAATTTGTCCAAGTAATGCAATTATTGGAAAGGTTAAAGAGAAACATATTATCGATCAGAGCAAGTGTCTAAAATGTGGTGCCTGTATAGAGAAGTGTAAATTTGGCGCCATCTCTAAGAAATAATTAATGGAGGTTTAAAATGGAAACAGTTAATATAAAGATAAATGGTATTTCAATTGAAGCTCCCAAGGGTTCCACTATTTTAGAAGCCGCTAAACTAGCTCATATCGATATTCCTACCCTTTGCTTCTTGAAAGAGATCAATGAAATTGGTGCCTGCCGTATCTGTGTTGTAGAAGTAAAAGGCGCCAGAAGTCTTGTTGCTTCCTGCGTTTATCCTGTAAATGAAGGTATGGAAGTATGGACTAATACCCCTAAGGTATTAGATTCCCGAAGAAAAACCCTGGAGCTTATCCTTTCAGATCATGATAGGAAATGTTTATCCTGTGTACGTAGCGGCAAATGTGAACTTCAAAAGCTTTGTACCGATCTAAATGTAGAAAACGAATTGGCCTATGAAGGGGATAGAAATCATTTTGAAATAGATGATTCCGCAACCCATATGTACAGAGATAATAACAAATGTATCCTCTGTAGACGTTGTACAGCTGTATGTGACAAAGTACAAGGAATAGGAGTAATAGGTGCCAACGAAAGAGGTTTTGCTACCAATATCTCCTGTGCCTTTGAAATGGATCTAGCAGATACCAGCTGTGTATCCTGTGGACAGTGTATAGCTGTATGCCCTACTGGCGCCCTAGCTGAAAGAGATAACACTGATGATGTCTTTAGTGCACTTGCTGATCCTGATAAATATGTTATCGTTCAGACTGCTCCTGCAGTTCGTGCCGCCTTGGGAGAGGCCTTTGGATTACCCATTGGCACCAATGTCCAAGGTAAGATGGTGGCAGCCCTTCGCCGCCTAGGATTTGACAAGGTATTTGATACTGATTTTGCAGCAGACCTTACAATTATGGAAGAAGCCCACGAGTTCCTTGATAGAGTTCAAAACGGAGGAACACTTCCTTTAATAACCTCCTGTTCTCCAGGTTGGATAAAATATTGTGAACATTACTATCCAGATATGTTAGATCATCTATCCAGTTGTAAATCTCCTCAGCAGATGTTTGGTGCTATCACCAAAACCTACTATGCTGAGAAGATAGGCATTGATCCCAGTAAAATTGTAATGGTTAGCGTAATGCCTTGTACAGCTAAGAAATTTGAAATCGGCCGTCCAGATCAAAGTGCTGCTGGGGTTCCTGATGTAGATATCTCCATCACTACCCGCGAACTGGCAAGAATGATTGACCGTGTTGGCTTAGACTTCCTCTCTCTACCAGATGAGGAATTTGATGATCCTTTAGGAAGATCCACAGGTGCAGGAGTTATCTTTGGTGCTACCGGTGGTGTTATGGAAGCAGCCCTAAGAACAGCTGTAGAAACTCTAACAGGAGAATCTCTACCTAATCCAGACTTTAAAGAGGTTAGAGGGGTTCAAGGTATTAAGGAAGCAACCTATCATGTAGCCGGTATGGATATTAATGTTGCTGTTGCCTCTGGACTAGCAAACGCCAGAGAAATTATGGAAAAGGTAAAATCAGGAGAAGCCAACTATCACTTTATTGAGGTTATGGGATGCCCTGGCGGATGTGTAAATGGCGGTGGACAGCCACATCAACCTGCAAAAGTAAGAAACTTCTCAGACCTTAGAGCTCTCAGAGCAAAGGCTCTGTATGATATAGACAGTAGCATGCCACTGAGAAAATCCCATGAAAACCCTGCCATTAAGCAATTATATGAAGAATATCTAAGTGAGCCAGGTAGTGAGAAAGCCCATGAACTTCTTCATACTAGCTATGTAGAGCGTTCTATTTACTAATCCTAAGTGTTTAAATTATTTGCATAGAACATAAAATAATTGCCCCTAAAGGGGATCAATAAAATAGAACTAGGAATTTGTATGCCTATTGCTTCAAAATCCTAGTTCTATTTTTATTATTCTTAATTCCTACTATTGTAAAAAGTAAAGAAACACAGGTAAGATTTCAATGTATATTAATTCAATATCAGTACATTTGATGTTATACCACTACTTTCATATTCTATAGATAAATATCAAATGTTAAATGCTTAAAATATTCTTTAATCCTTCTAAGGTGTTTTAATAATTTAAAACATTATAGTCTGAATAATGCTACCTTTTTCCCAGTATATCATAAATATTAACATTTTCTACTTATTGTTAATGTAATAAATATATCTACTATTGTTTAAAATATTATTNTCAATTTACTCCAATTTTAACAGGAAAGCATACAACCAAAATACCCCTAACAGCTTAGTTACCAACTGTTAGGGGTTTTATTACATATTATGTATCATTCATTATATTATTCTAATATATATTTATTCTCCAAAATATCTCTTAAGAAGTCCCTCAAAGGCTCTTCCGTGTCTAGCTTCATCCTTAGCCATCTCATGTACTGTATCATGGATAGCATCTAGGTCTGCAGCCTTAGCCCTAAGAGCTAAATCCTTCTTGCCCATGCAAGCTCCATTCTCAGCCTCAACTCTTAATTGAAGATTCTTCTTAGTACTGTCTGTTACTACTTCACCTAAAAGCTCAGCAAACTTTGCTGCATGTTCTGCCTCTTCCCAAGCCGCTTTCTCATAATAAAGGCCTATCTCAGGATATCCTTCCCTATGAGCAACTCTTGCCATAGCCAGATACATACCAACTTCAGTACATTCACCCATAAAGTTATCTCTTAAATCATTAATGATATCTTCACTAACACCCTTAGCAATACCTACTACATGCTCATCTGCCCAAACATTTTCTTCTGACTTCTCAGTAAATTTATCGCTCTTTGCTTTACAGATTGGGCACTCATCAGGTGCATTATCTCCTTCATGTACATAGCCACATACTAGACAAACATATTTCTTCATGTATAACTTTCCTCCTAGATATATTTAATCATATTAATAACGATAACTATTATTATTTTATAGGTATAAAATACCTTATAATTTATATATTGTCAATACCTTTTTAAAAAATATTTCTATTTCTTTAAATTTATTTCGGCATTTTCCAAATTCTTCAAGAATCAAAAGCTAGTGCAAAACGAAGTCTATTTATGCACATTACAAAAACACCTACCATGATTTATCTGTCATAAGCTGACATTGTATGTCAGCTTATGACAGATAAATCATGGTAGGTGCCTTGCATAAAATGCTCTAATACATTACTCATCTTCTGTACAACAATCAGGGCATAAGCCATAGAAAAATGTTACATTCCCATCTATTCTACCCTTAAATCCTGCTCCAGCAATCTTATTGATGTGTTCTATTGACTCCATCTCCAAATCCATTACTTTACCGCACCTTTTACATGCAAAATGGTAATGCTCATCTGTTTTACCATCGAAGCGGTCACAGCCGTCCTCGCATCTTAGCTTTATGATCTCTCCTTGGTCTACTAATAAGTTTAAGTTGCGATAGACTGTCCCCAAACTAATATTGGGAAAAGTTTTACGTATATTCATATATATAGTATCAGCTGTTGGATGTTCAGTAGTATGCATCAAATATTCTTTGATTGCCTCCCGTTGCCTGCTATATTTTATAACTGACATTTAAACTCAACTCCTATAATAATAACAGTAATTATTATTATAATATTGTTAACTCTCAACGTCAAGTAAATGATAGTATTTATTATTATTTTCTATTAGCTGGCTCTATATTAATACTTTTTCCCTTAATTTTAGCAGACTTCATTACTTGAATAACTTCAGAAGCATACTCCTTAGGAACCTCTACAAAAGTATATTTATCATACATATCTATAGTACCAATTAATTTACCAGGCATACCAGTTTCTCCAGCGATAGCACCTAGAATGTCCCCAGGTCTTACATTTTGCTTTTTACCTAAATTAATAAATAATCGAACCATTCCACTTTCTGCACCTGTATCACCAAAGTCTTCGTAAGTATGTGATAATTTATCTTCACCCATATCTTCCCCGATAGAACTCTTAAGAAAAGCTGCAGCTATATCTAGTGCTGTATAACTTTCTTCATTAATACTATTTTCTATAAGAGTAACCATCTTAGATAGGTCTTCATTTTCAATAATATCTCTGATATTACTTAGGATTTTCTCTGCTTTTACTGCTGTAACATCATTGATGGAGGGAATGGGCTGTAACTTAATTTTAGTTTTACAATATCTTTGAATATCCCTTAACTTATATACTTCCTTACCTACTACCAGGGTAAAAGCCCGACCTTCCCTGCCTGCTCTACCGGTTCTTCCTATACGGTGTACATAATATTCATCATCCTGGGGCACATCATAGTTGTATACCGCCTCTACATCATCAACATCAATACCTCTTGCCGCTACATCGGTTGCTACAAGAATCTCAGTTCTGCCATTACGGAAACTATGCATTACCCTATCCCTCTGTTGCTGCTTCATATCACCATGAAGTCCCTCTGCAAAGTATCCCCTTACTTGAAGAGCCGATGTTAATTCATCTACCTGTTTCTTAGTATTACAAAAGACTAGGGACAATTTAGGATTATACATATCCAGTAATCTGCATAGTACTTCTTCCTTATTCCTAGGTGTTACTTCATAATAATATTGTTCAATCTTAGGTACTGTTAATTCCTTCTTTACTACTTTTATAATTTGACTATCTTTCTGATATTTGCGGGCTATATCCATAATAGGCCCGGGCATAGTCGCAGAAAACAAGACTGTTTGCCTTTCCTCTGGAATTTCCTTTAAAATGGTTTCAATATCCTCACGGAAACCCATATTAAACATCTCATCGGCTTCATCCAAGACCACCATCTTAATATTGTTAAATTTTACAGTTTTTCTCCTCATATGATCCATCACCCGACCGGGTGTACCAATAATAACCTGTACTCCTGATTTTAAGGATCGAATCTGCTTTGTAATCTCCTGTCCCCCATAAACCGGTAATATTTTAATTCCATGGAGGAACAAGGCCAACTGGCGAAATTCTTCTGCTACCTGAATGGCAAGTTCTCTTGTGGGACATAATACCAAGGCTTGAAGGGACTTTTCATTAGTATTTATCCTTTGTAGCAAAGGAATTCCAAATGCTGCTGTTTTCCCAGTTCCTGTCTGAGCCTGCCCAATTATATCCTTTCCTTTTAAAATCTCTGGTATAGCTTTTGCCTGAATAGGAGACATCTCCTCAAAACCCATCTCTTTCACAGCTCGAAGGATTGCTGAATCTATATCAATTTCTTCAAAAACACTTACTTTCATATCTTATTTCCTTTCTCTCTCTATCTAACTAATATACATTATTTCCTATAGTAAGAAAAACATACTTTATAACTTCCAACCTATAATTATTTATTATTAACATTAACTATATTGCCGAATATCATATCCCGCCTTGTGCTCAATGCCAACTTAGTTTACATGCTGGAGGGCTTATTTATTCAATAGGAAATTCATTAGAATTTCCTATTGAATAAATAAGCTCTTAGTCAATCTGACCAAGAGCTGAATCATTAATTGTTATTTGCATGAAACAGATGCTTTGCGTAGTATAGCATTGTTACCTTTTCTTGTCAAGTTAATAATATAGGCCAATTATTATCTACTATAATTCTATTGCCTGTTCTGCTATAAACTCAAAAGCCTTTTCCCATAAAAGGTTTTGTCTTACTTCTTTCTCAGTTACATATTGGAAAAGCTCCTCTTCAGAGGCAAGTCCTAGTTCATTATAGTATCTTTCCACACCGGCTTTATATTCTTTATCAGATAGCTTCAAGTTCTCTTTTAGGATAATTGCCTGAAGTATCATCTCTTGTGCTGCCATATTTTCTGCATAGGTTTGTGCCTGCTCCTCAAGCGCTTCCATAGTCATACCCATAAATTGTCCTAGAAACTCTTCAAGCTCCATACCATACATGGTTGCATAATATTGGACTTCTTCTATTCGACTGCTTTTATATTTATCAATCAACACATCAGGATAAGAATTAATTTCTGTATCCTCTACAATAGCTGTAAATACATCATTAATTTTAGATGTTTTCATTTCCTCTTGATTTTCCAGCTCTAATTCTTCACGGATACCCTGCTTATAGGCAGCTACCGTATCGTAATCTGTATTTTCCTTCACGTATTCATCAGTAAGTTCTGGCAATACTTTTTCTATAATTGCGTTAACTGTTACCTTAAATACAACAGCCTGTCCCTTCAATTCCTCAGAATGGTAATCCTCAGGAAAGGTAAGGTTAAGATCTACTGTTTCTCCTGGTGTAACTCCTATTAAACCTTCTTCAAAACCATCAATGAAGGTATTGGAACCAAGGGTTAAATCAAAATCTGTACCACTTCCACCTTCAAAAGCCACATCATCTTTAAAACCTTCAAAATCAATATTAACAGTATCCCCTTCTTTTGCCGCTCTATCAGTAATCTCTACTTCATCTGCATTCAGACTCATATAGTATTCAATGAAATCTTCCACATCTTCATCTGTTACTTCTAATTTCTCCACTGTAACTTCAATACCTTTGTAGTTACCCAATTTGATATGTTCATTTACATCATATTCCAGTTCAATGTCGTTTCCTTTTTGACATCCTACAGCTAATAACAACATAGCTAAAATGATTCCAAATAATTTAAACCTTTTTTTCATTACATTTCCCTTTCTCACGTAAGGGGTGTCGTAAACACATACAAGCCCACAATGGTGTCTCATTTACATCAGTAGGGCAAACCCTCCTTGACAGTACTAGATATTCTCCACTGATGATACAATGTTGCCTGCAACAATCCCCATATTTTTATAATTATATATCTATTAAGTTATACCACATTTTTAATTAAATTGGAAGTATTATTCCTGAACTTTCTGCATTTGTAGTTGGGCTGTAACCAAATTATAATATATACCTTTCTTCTCTAAAAGCTCATTATGGGTTCCTGTCTCGGCAATACAGTGGTCATCAATTACAACCAACCTATCGGCTTCCCTTAAGGTAGAAAGTCTATGGGCTATGGCAAAGGTTGTTCTACCCTTTCTTAAGCGATTAAGGGCTTGCTGTATAAGGAACTCACTTTCTGTATCAAGACTTGAAGTTGCCTCGTCCAGTATTAGCAGCTTTGGATCATTAAGAATTGCCCTAGCTATGGCTATTCTCTGCCGTTCCCCACCAGATACAGTATAACCATGCTCCCCTACATAGGTGTTATATCCATCAGGCATCTTTACTATAAAATCATGGGCATTGGCAGCCTTAGCAGCCTTTATGATTTCCTCCATAGTTGCATCAGGCTTAGCAAATCGTATATTATTTAATACGGTTCCAGAGAATAAGAAAGTTTCCTGTAGCACTACCCCAATCTGTGAATGTAAACTATCTAACTTAATATTTCTTATATCAATGCCATCTATTAAGATTTGCCCTTGATCCACATCATATAATCTCATTATTAAATTAATTAATGTGGATTTTCCAGCCCCAGATGGTCCCACCAGGCCAATCATTTCCCCTTGTTTTACCTGTAAATTAATATCCACAAGAACTTGATCATAATTCTTATATCCAAAACTAACATTCTTAAACTCTACATCGCCTTTAATACTATGATCCTTAGCCTTCTCAACATCAACTATATCTGGTTCCTCATCTAGGACATCATATATTCTCTCCAAAGAGGTTACCATCTGCCGAAGCATTCTAGGTAGTCTATTCATCCAACCTAATGGTCCATACAGTATGCCTGTATATGTAGTAAACTGGATTAATTCACCGGCTGTCATCTTGCCTTCTAATACAGAGATACCTCCAAAGTAGGTTGCAAAATATAACCCTATTCCCATTATAAAGGATAGCCAAGGGAAGAAACATGCCCAAAAGACTTCATTCTTCTTTTGCATTATTGCATATTCTACAGCCCTTTTTCTAAAAAGATCTGCCTCCTCTTTTTCCTTACCAAAGGATTTAACCACTCTAATTCCGGAGATAACATCCTGTAGGGCAGAATTCAGCCTATCTTCCTTACGAAATTGGTTACGGAACATTCTTCTAGTCTTAGTACGAAAGATTCGATTTAGGGCTATAACTGCGATAATAAATATTGTTGATGCCAAGGTCATCAGTGGACTCATTAGCATCATTGCAATAAAAGCCCCTACCATGGTTAC
>JGI24707J26582_10001631_pt1 | contig 17451 bp, 16 predicted proteins | sample BioPla1DNA1_FD_26582 | JGI IMG/M metagenome (IMG submission 26582)
TGATTCACCAGGGACTCTGCACCAGGGACAGTTCTCTTTGCATCAGGATGCACCAGGGACAGTTCTTTTTGCATTACTTTTTGCATTAGGGTCTATCTTTTAGGTCTTTCAGGGGACCAAAGGTTGCCTCTACTTTTTCCTTCAGCTTTTCCTTTTCATTTAACTCTGGCTCTTCCATTACTTTTTCCAATAAATAGTCTAATATATCCCCTATTATTTTCCCTTCCCCAAAACCCATTTCTATTAAATCTTTTCCATTTATATCTAAATCCTTAATACTTATGGCTTCTTTGTTTTCTAGAATTTCCCGAACCTTTTTTTCCCTTTCTATTATATGGTCTATACTTGCATTTTTATTGGAACATTTTATATCGGCTTTTTGTAAATTTAACAAATTAAATATTTCTTCTTTGCTAATTTTGTTAATTAGTCTTTTAAGGCCTTTTTCACTAAAATTATTGTGATGATTCATATGTTCCACTACTAAAACTATAGTTTTTTCTATTAAATCCTTTGAAACTTTAAATCTTTTTAATATATTCTTTGTAATTTCCCCACCAATTTTATCATGATTGTAATAATGTCCTATGCCTTCATTGTCTAAAGTTTGAGTATAAGGTTTACCAATATCGTGAAACAATGCAGCTAGTCTTAAATTAAGTATTGGTGGAACATTGTCTAATACACATAATGTGTGGAAATATAGTTCTTTTTCGTGATGGGGATTTTTTTGATCAAATCCTATGGTTTCCACCAATTCTGGTAAAATTATATTAAGTATCTCCATTTTCTCTAAGATTTTTATTCCTTTAGAAGGGGTTTCTGAAAGAAGAATTTTGAAAAATTCATCCCTTATTCTTTCTTGACTTATATTAGAAATATTTTTAGATTGTTTTTTCCCTGCATTAAAAGTGTTTTCTTCTATATTAAATCCTAATTCAGTGGAAAATCGAACAGCTCTTAAAATTCTTAAATAATCTTCTTTAAATCTTTTCTCTGGACTTCCCACAGTTTTAATTGTTTTATTTTCTAAATCTACCTTCCCATTAAAAGGGTCTATTAAACCTGTTTTTTTACTATAAGCCATTGCATTTATAGTAAAATCCCTTCTACTTAAATCATCTATTATATTAGAAGAAAAATTTACCCATTCTGGTCTTCTTCCATCTTTATAAACTCCTTCATTTCTAAAAGTGGTAATTTCTACATTTCCTTTTTTTTGTGGAACCACTATGGTACCAAATTTTTTCCCCACAGAAATAGGTTTAAAATTATAAAAAATTTTCTCTACTTCTTCTGGTAGTGCATTGGTGCCAATGTCAAAATCCATAGGAGTTTTATTTAATAATATATCTCTAATGGCTCCACCAACTATATAAGCTTCAAATCCATTTTCTTCTAATATGTCTATTGTTAATTGCACATAGTCTGGAATATTTATTTTCATATTACCACTCCAATTTTTTATTTTTATTATAACATAGTTAGGTATATCTAGTGTACCATTAGGTTTATTTTTATTTGACCTATGATAATAGTAAAATAACCATGTTTTTTTAAATACTTTGGTAGTTTTATATCTTTATTATTATATTCACCTATCTTTGCAAGTTTAATTAATTAAAAAAATGAGCCCATGGCATTATCTACTTCCATTAATATTTGATGGGCTACATTGCTGTTTAGCATTTTATAGTTTCCATTTTCTTTTGATAGATGATAGTTGGAATTATAACTAAAATATTTTTTTATTTAAAGAAATATTGTCTCACATTGTATAGGCCTACATTATACATATTTTTGGCTAGAAAACACATTTGTTTTAATGCTATATATTCTTTTTTATTTAATTATATTATATTCTATATTAGTCTAGGAACAAGTGTTCTTGACAAATTCATAAAAAAAGCCTAGGATAAAATTCCTAAACCTTTATAAAACCTCCATATTGTCTATGGAATTAATTTCTTTTTCCTTTAAATATTTAGCCTCTAATAAAATTTGATATAATTCATCTAAAGATAAATTACTAAAACAATTCTTACCTATATAATAGTTTTTTCCATCATATTGAATTTCCAAAAATTCATTTAAAAATAATTCCAATTTAGTCCAGTCTTCTTTTTCTAAAATAGTGTGCCAATTTTTAGATCTTTTTATATTGTACAGTATTTTTAAATATTTTTGCCTAATATTANCCTTCTTCATTCCAGANTATCTAATTTCATCGTAAATATCTATTATTATGTCTAGCCCCTTTGTAGATTCCCAATCTTGTATAAAGTTTAACAATTTATCCCTGCAATATGTAATTTTGTCATTAAAATCTACCATAATAAACACCTCAATAATAAAACTTGTAATTTTATCATCATATACCTTATCCAGGACCTTTCTAACAGTTTGTTTTGTTTTTTATAGTAATAAAATCCTATTTATAGGGTATCATTTATTTCATTGTATTGCAATAATAAAGTAAATATTTGTAAAACAATTATTATAGGCTTGCTTTACTGCAAGCCTATAATGAAATAATCAAGTTTTTATCTTGCTAGACAAAGGAAACTATTTTTTATCCTAATGTATTATGAAGATTTTTTAACGTCTGGAAATATATTGGATTCTTTTAATATGGTGTTAATTCTTTCCTCTTCTCTTATTATTCTTTTATTTTCATTATCATAGGCATACATGGCACCAGATATTACTCTAGTGGTCAGACTTCCTTTGGCTGCTTTGTTGCCCTTTAGATGAGGTGCATCTAATATGCCTATTTCAACAGCCTTAGCTAGGGTATTTGGATCTGTCAATGGGTCGACTCCTTTTGGCCCTATGGATTTTATTGCATCTATTATAATCATAGCTTCCTCTACTAATTCTTCTTTTCTCCTTTGTACATTTTTGTCCTTAGTCATATCAATAGAGCCTAAGAACTCGTTTCGCAGTACTCCCCTAACAATCATAGCTGATTCTATTATATCCTCTGCAGTGGCTGCATGGTGAGCTTCACAAAAACCTACTACATGGTATATATGAGGTTTAATAGCCATAGCTAAATAAGCGGAGGCTGCCAACTGTCCCTTAGCCTGATTTAAATCTGCTGGGAATGATGCTAAGCCTGCTCTAGCCTGTCTATATATTCTAAAGTTTTTATCTTGTAAGCTTTCTACTAATTCAATTTTAGCTAAAAATTTGGCTAAATCCATTTCAGGAGATATAAAGGCTGGCACATTGAACATATATTGTGCTATATAATCCTTTACTCCCATAGCTTTAGCATTATAGGCTACTAAATAAGCATCGGCTACTCCAATAGCATCGTGAGCATCTCTTAAACTCCAATGATGTGGGTCATTTACCTCCACTGGAATATTTCTTTCCCCATGCCATTTCATTACTTCTTGATTTTCTTTTATGGCATCTTTGACTTTTCTAGGCCCTCTTCCGTCTAATTCACTATACCAAAACAACGGTACGGCACACCAAGCGTTATTTATAGTTTCATTTAGGACTTCAGCAAATTGAATAATATTTTTTGTACCACTATAGGAACGAAGTAGTGGAAAATTCCCTCTTTGAGCTGCATTATATAATCTCTCAAAATCTTCTGGTGTCCTAAGGGGTACTCCCCCTGCACTATCTAATCTTTTATCCATTTTATCTTGATCAAAGAAAAATTCTTGTGCATTTTGATCTGGTGCTATGGATATAATATCTAGCACTTTGGCCTCTGCGATTTTTTCTATGGCCTCTACAGTTTCTTCTATAGTAGGCAAGCCTAAGTGATGTCTTAGGACTGGATAGGGATATTTAGACTTTATTCTAGAAATTATATCCCTTGGATATTCTTCCTCTTGGGAATATTCTCCACCTTTTAAATAGTGTATTACTTCGTCTATGTCTTCATGGCCATAGAAAATTTTATCAAATATTTCACTTTCTTTTGCAACTAAGCCTGTAGGTTCTGTTCCACCAAAAAGCCAAATAATGTTTTTTGGCTCAATATTATCTATTTTCGATTTTAACTCCTTTAGGATTCCTATTAATGGTTCTGGAGTTAATCTATAACTTAAGGCTACAATATCTGGATTTTTCTTATTAATACTTAATATTAAATCATCTACGGAAATTCCCATGCCTAAAAATTCTGTATCATATCCCTCATTTTCGGCAAGGCCTAAAAAATTCATAGTACCTGCCACATGGACACAATTTCCAAGAGTACATGCTAATATTTTTTTCATTAAGCCACCACTCCTTCTTCCCTTTCTTCAGAGATACTACCTTTTTCTGCAAATTCATGTATTTGATTTACTTGTAATCCTTTTAAACCTAGTCTTTCAATATTTCTGCCTTCCTTGTAAAAATCTATTCCTGTTATTAATTCTGCTATTCTAATTATGGAATCAATAGCTGGAGTTTCTATATTAAATTGTTTTGCCAAAGATGACATAGGCACTAAACTATAGGGCACATCTTCATAAATATATCTTATATTTAAACCCTTAGGTGCCTGAAGCCCATGATAAGCTGGATTGTTTTGTACAGCTTCATATAGATTGTCTCCTTTGGCACCATAAGTCTCCTCTAGCCAATCTTTAGCAGATAGAGTATTTATATTTAAAAGTCTACCTAGGGCCATTCTTTCTGCATCCATTCTTTCTATAAAACCTCCAATGGATGGAGTTATTCCCTCTGTATAGTATTCAAAAGGTGCTCCTCTTTCTATATGTCCACTATTTAGTAGTGTTGGTGCTGGATGAAATATAGCACCATAATTATTTATACTAGTTTCTATTACATCTCTAGCTGGTATAAATTGAGGATATGCTGGTTTAAGTAAATTTATTACATCTAAAGTTTTATTGGCTGGAATTGCTGCTAGAGATACTTCTTTTTTAGATTTGAATATATGGGCATCAGTTCTAGAAGTAGCTCTACAGGCATATATAAATGTTTGTGCTTCTGCTACTACTATATTTTTATTAGGATAGTCTTTTTTAATTGCAGCATAAACCTCTAACGCTCCTCCAGTTCTACCTGGATTTAAAACTATTATTTGCCCATCTTCTAAATATGGTGCCATTGCCTTAGCTAAATTATAATGTCCCATAGCTGGCACAGTTACCATAATAATATCTGTTCCCTCAATAGCTTCCTTTATATTATTTGTAGCTAAATTTAATTCTCCATAACCTTCAATCTCTCCAGTTAATCCGATCCTTGGTTTTTCTATCAATGGTTGGATATTTTCCAAAGTCCTATTGTATAGATTGACATCATATCCTATATGACTTAAATATCCTGCCATTGCTATGCCCCCATTACCTGCTCCAATAATTGAATAAGTTGCTTTTTTCATACTACTCCCCCTCTTTCTTTTTCCATATTTTTACTTTTAATTTTTTGTAAAATAAAAGACTATGGGGTCCATAGTCGATAAAAAAGAATACATAGTGAACCTCCCATCAGTTAAATGAGGGGCTTCTAGTATTACTACTAGAATTTCCTGTTTCATTGACCTTGCAATCTACTATCTCCACAGGCGTTAATTCGGATAGTTCCTACCCTACATTGCTACTGACTTATAATTGAAATAGCAAATGTATATGCATTCTATCAATCCCCCTCTACGCTTACGAGGTTAGCTGACGGGTTCGGGCTAAGGGTTTTTGCCCGTCCAAAAAAGGATTCACCCCAATTACATTGGTTCCCCCGCTCCTTAAAAAGAATTCAGCGATATATATATAATTTTAAAAATTTGTGATTTTAAATATTTATAAAAGAGTTTTAAAAAGATTAGATAAATAAATGAATGTGTAACGAATAGTATAAATTGGTATACAACTCTCTTGATAAGTATATCATAAATAAATTTTAAATGCAAGAAAAATTTTCAAGACCTTACTCACCATGAAAAAAGCTGGTCTCTTTAAAGAAACCAGCCTAATTCTATACCTTAGCTTTCATCTGTTCCCTTGCTGCTTCTGCACCTTTTTCTAAGGCTTCTTTATTAATTGGGAGTAGATGAGCTCTATTTTCTCCAAATACTTTAGTGAAACCCTCTAATATAGATTCCACATCTACAACTTTACTTGCTTCTAAATAAGCACCTAATATTACCATATTAGCTACTCTAGAATTGCCTAGACTATCTGCTATTTCATTGGCAGGAATATAGTATACTTCTATATCTTCCCTTTCTGCTTTTTTATCTATTAGTGAAGAATTTATAAATAATTTTCCATTGGGTACTACAGAATTTTCAAATTTATCTAAAGATGGTCTATTCATTACTATAGCTGTAGTGGATTCTACTACTACTGGAGAACCTACATCATCACTAGATATAATTACTCCACAATTGGCAGTTCCACCTCTCATTTCAGGTCCATAGGAAGGTAGCCAAGACACATTTTTATCTTCTATCATACCTGCATAAGTTAAAAGTTGTCCTATAGCCATTACTCCTTGTCCACCAAAACCTGCTATAATGATTCTTTCTTCCATTTATTCCACCTCCTCAGGTTTCCTAAAGTTTCCTAGAGGATAATAAGGTATCATATTGTCTTCCAACCATCTTAAGGCTTCCTCTGGTGTTAATCCCCAATTAGTAGGACAGGTAGATAATACTTCTACTATTCCAAAGCCTTTTCCATCTAATTGTAATTGGAAACATTCCTTAATAGCTTTTTTTGCACGTCTAACATGGGCAGGAGTAGTTACTGTAACCCTTTCTACAAATTTGGCTCCATCTATGGTGGCTAACATTTCTGCTATTTTAATAGGTTTTCCAGAGTGTTCTTCACTTCTTCCATAGGGTGCTGTTGTGGCTTTTTGTCCAATTAAGGTAGTAGGTGCCATTTGTCCACCTGTCATTCCATATATGGCATTGTTGACAAATATGGTGGAGATTTTTTCTCCTCTATGAGCCGCATGGACTATTTCTGCAGTTCCAATGGAGGCCAAGTCTCCATCTCCTTGATAGGTAAATACAAAATTCTCTGGGCGAACTCTTTTTATACCTGTTGCAACTGCTGGTGCTCTACCATGGGCAGCTTCATGCATATCACAGTTAAAATACTTATATGCTAATACTGAACATCCTACAGGGGCTACTCCTATGGCATTATCTAATACTCCCAACTCTTCCAATACTTCTGCTACTAATCTATGAATTATACCGTGAGTACAACCTGGACAATAGTGGGTTTCTACATCAGTTAAGCCTCTGGTTTTTTCAAATACTATAGTCATTATATTTCACCTCCATAGATGGCTTTAACTTTTTCTACTATTTCACCTGGTGTTGGTACCATTCCACCAGTTCTTCCATGGAAATATACAGGATATTTTCCTTTTACAGCTATTTTTACATCATCTATCATTTGTCCCGTATTCATTTCTACTGTTAGTATCCCTTTGCAATTTTCATTTATTTTGTCAAATTCATCATAGGGATAAGGCCATAGGGTAATAGGTCTAATTAAGCCTACTTTATATCCTTCCTTTTCCAATTGGGATATGGCAGTTCTAGCTATTCTAGATGTAGTTCCATAGGCTGCTATTACCACATCTGCGTCTTCTATATTATAGGATTCTACCTTTACTTCATTTTCACGAATTTCTTTATATTTAGCTTGTAATTTTATATTATGTTGTTCTAATTCTTCAGCTGCTAAATATAGGGAATTTATTATATTAGGTTTTCTTTCTCCTTTTGTACCAGTTGTAGCCCAATCTTTTTTAGGTAATTCTCTTTGTTTTGGTTTTTTAAATTCTACTGGTTCCATCATTTGACCAATCATTCCATCTCCAAGTATCATTACTGGATTTCTATATTGATCTGCTATATCAAACCCTTCTATGATTAAATCAACTAATTCTTGTACATTTGCTGGTGCCAATACTACCAGTCTGTAATCTCCATTTCCTCCACCTCTTGTGGCTTGGAAATAATCTGTTTGAGATGGTTGTATACTTCCTAAGCCTGGTCCACCTCTCATAATATTCACTATTACACAAGGTAATTCTGCCCCTGCTATATAGGTAATACCTTCTTGTTTTAGTGAAATCCCTGGACTAGATGAGGAAGTCATAACTCTCACTCCTGCACCAGCAGCACCATATACCATATTAATTGCAGCAATTTCTGATTCTGCTTGTAAAAACACTCCACCAATTTTAGGCAATTCCCTAGCCATATATTCAGGTAATTCAGATTGTGGCGTTATTGGGTAGCCGAAAAAGTATTTGCAGCCTGCCTCTATTGCAGCAGCGCCAATAGCTTCATTTCCCTTCATGAGAACTTTAGCCATAAATAACCCTCCTTTAAGATTTAGTTTCTCTCTCTTTCAACAGTAATAACTACATCTGGACACATAGTGGCACAATTGGCACAACCAATACATTTGTCCATTTCCACCACTGTAGCTGGATGATAGCCTTTAGCATTAATTTTATCCTTATTTAAGAAAATAATTTTTGTTGGACAAACAGATACACATAAGCCACATCCTTTACAAATATCTTCTTGGAATGTTACTTTTCCTTTTACCTTTGCCATAATAACCCCCCCATATTATACTATTTAAATCATCCAATCTTCCCTCATATATAATTTCATCGGGAAAATCTCACCTTGCAAATCTTTAGGTAATTTACTTGCAACATTTTCTATACAAGCTATATACTTAATGGGAATGCCAGTACTTTTGGATAGTTCCTCTGCCAACTTTTGTCCCTTTAATACATCTTCTACAGTGGTACTTTTTAACATATGGGTATTGTTTATTATACCTGTAACTTTAGCCCTAGCTGTATCTTCTATTTTTCTTAAATATTCTAAAGCCTTTTCTACAGTTTGAGTCTCTGGCCTATTGGCATTTAGAACAAAAAACATATCGTATTGGCCCTCCACTAAATATTCTTTATACATTCCTAAGGTTCTAGCACCAGCAGGGTCTCCCCCCACATCTATTATTCCTTCATAGGATGTATCCTGCATAGGAACTACAATTTCTGCAGATATGGCAGGTATATCTACTGCTGAGGCATCAATGGAAGAAGCTATAAGTCTAATTCCCTTTTCTTCCAATAATTTTTTCTTCTCCCTAGATCGAAAATATAGATTCACTACATCTAAATCAGCAAGGGCTACCTTTTTCCCCATTTCCGCTAATTTTACTGCATAATTAATGCTAAATTCAGTTTTGCCGCTGCCATAATGACCTATGACAAATCTTAATCTTTTGTCATTTAACATAATATCACCTAATCTATTTATATTCTTTTGAAGCTTCTTCACCTCTTAATACTCGAAGTCCTCCCTCTGCCAATGCAGATAGTTCGTCTTCTCCAGGATAAATATATACTGGAGCTATAAATTTTACTTTTTCTTCTATCCAAGCTGTAAATTGCTTATCATGAGCAATACCTCCAGTTAAAAGAATTGCCTCTACATCACCCTTTAACACTGCTGCACAGGCACCAACTTCCTTTGCAACTTGATATGCCATGGCATAGTAAATTAATTTAGCTTCCTTATCACCATTTTTTATTCTCTCAGATACTTCTATGCCATTATTAGTGCCTAAATAAGATACCATTCCTCCATTTCCCTTAATCATTTTCTTCATATCTTCATAGGTATATTTACCAGAATAGGCCAATTTAATTAAATCTCCCACAGGTAAACTTCCAGCTCTTTCTGGAGAAAATGGACCTTCTCCATCTAATGCATTGGCTACTTCTATTACTCTTCCTTTTTTATGTGCTCCTACAGAAATTCCACCACCTAAATGAACTACTATTAGATTCATATTCTCATAGTCTTTATTTTGAGATTTGGCATGACGTCTAGCTACTGCCTTCTGATTTAAAGCATGAAATATACTTCTTCTTTCTATTTCCTTTAGTCCAGATATTCTAGCTACATCTTCTAATTCATCCACCACTGTAGGGTCTACTATATAGGATTTTACACCAATTTCTTCAGCTATTTCGTATGCAATTATTCCACCTAAATTTGATGCATGTTCTCCCTGAACACCAATTCTTAAATCCTCTAACATAGTATCATTTACCTCATAGGTACCACCTTCTATAGGCTTTAGTAGTCCCCCTCTACCTATAATTCCTGTTAAAGAATTTATATCAATATGATTTTCCTCTAAGCTTTTTAGTATTATATCTTTTCTAAATTTATATTGATGGAATATTTTATCATAAGGTGCCAATTCTTCTACAGAATGTCTTAAGGTTTTTTCAAATATAAGATTTTCTTCTTCAAATACTCCAATTTTTGTAGAAGTGGAGCCAGGATTAATAACTAGTAATCTTTCTGTCATTTTATGCCCTCCTTTTATTTAGATGCTAATAGTACTCCCAATGCTATGGAATGTAGTTTTGCTTCTTTATTATCTGCCCTTGATGTTAGTACTATTGGAGCCTTTGTGCCTAAAATAATACCTGCAGATTTAGCCCCTGCTAAAAATGTTAAGGATTTGTACAATACATTTCCTGCATCTATATTTGGAACCAATAATATATCTGGATTTCCTGCTACATCTGAGACTATTCCNTTCACTTTAGCTGCCTCTTTAGAAATTGCATTATCTAGTGCAAAGGGTCCATCTACTACACAGTCTTTAATTTCCCCATTTTTATACATATTAACTAGTTCTTCTGCATGAACAGTAGCCTCCATTTTTGGGGAAACCTTTTCACTGGCAGCAAGAATTGCTACTTTAGGTGTTTCAATATCTAAAGAATGAGCTAATTCTACTGTATTTTCTATTATTTGTTTTTTCTGTTGTAAATCTGGTGTTATATTCATTGCTGGATCTGTTACGAGAAACACTTTATGATAAGTTTTTACATGAAAAACAGCCACATGGCTGATTACTTTCTCAGTTCTAAGACCTATTTCCTTATCTAACACTTGCTTCATTATTGTAGCTGTAGGTACTAGGCCCTTCATTAAAATATCACATTCTCCACTACTTACTAATCTAGTAGCTTCCCTAGCTGCTAAAACTTGGTCTTTTTCGTCTACGATTTTAGCTTGGTTAAAATTAAAATCTATTTCTTCTCCTAGTTTTTTAATTTTATCAACATCACCTACCAATGTAGGGTATACTAATTTAAACTCACTAGCTAGTTTTACAGCTTCTAGTACCTCCTTATCTTCAGCTACTGCTACTGCTATTTTTTTAGTACCTTTAGACTTGGCTAGTTCAATTAATTCTTCAAAGGATGTAATCATTTAAATACCACCTCATCTTCATATATTTTAGGTCTTTCCTCATTCCTTATAATTCGAAGTACTCCTTTGTTTAGAGCAGACATTTCATCTTCACCTGGATATACTATTATTTCTGAAATAAAACCTACCATTTCTTCTATTTTCTTCACTAAATAATTAGAATAAGCTAGTCCACCAGTTAGAATTATATTGTCTACATTTCCATCTAATACAGTGGCATAGGAGCCTATTTCTTTTCCTATTTGATAAATCATAGCATCATAAATTAATTTAGCATATTTATCTCCTTTAGCTATTCTATCCTCCACTTCCCTTGCATCTGTGGTACCTAAATAGGACATAAGCCCACCATTGCCTTTTAATTTCATTTTCATATCTTCTAAGGTGTATTTCCCAGAATAACACATCTCAACTAAATCCCCTACAGGAAGTCCTCCTGTCCTTTCTGGAGAAAAGGGTCCCATTTCAGAGGCATTGTTTACATCTATCATCTTTCCAGATTTTACTGGGCAAATGGAGATTCCGCCTCCTAAATGGGCTACTACAAAATTTAAATCCTCTAAGGATTTCCCCACTTCTTCTGCTCTTCTATGGGATACTGCCTTTATATTTAAAGCATGTACTTGAGATTTTCTTTCAATTTCTTTTAAGCCTGAAATTCTTGAAACTTCTTGAAACTCATCTACAGATACTGGATCTACAATATAAGATTTTATTCCTTCTTGATCAGCTATGCCCTTGGCCAATATTCCACCTAAATTAGCTGCATGTTCTCCACCAATTCCTATTTTTAAATCTTCTACCATAGCTTCTGTAACTAAATAGGTCCCACCAGGCATAGGTCTTAAAATTCCACCTCTCCCCACCACAGCCTTAAGAGACTTTGTAGATATTTCTTCATCTTTAAGCCAATTATAGATAAGATTTAATCTGTATTCATACTGGTCAAAAATTTCCTTATATTTCTTCAGTTCCTCACCACTATGATTTATTTTATGGCTTTTTATTTCCACATCTTCTTTAAAAAGGGCTACTTTAGTAGAGGTAGAACCTGGGTTTATAACTAAAATATAATCTCTAGCCATATTTCCTCCTTATTCTTTTATAAGTTTTATATTTAGGGAATTTGGTACTATGTCCATAGACAAAACACCTATTTCTTCCCTTACGTTCAAATCTACTGTATGAGTTCCCTCTTCTAAATCTTTTAAATCTACTTCTATATATAAATCTTCTTTGTTTATAGGGTCTATTTTGCTTGCTATCCCTACTAAAGTTACTTCAAAAGTTTGTTCTAAATCTGATTCATCAATTTTAAGCTGAGAACCTAAATTTCTAATATTTACATCATTTAAAGTATAATTGAAAGTTTTTGTTTTAGTTTCATCAATATTTAATGTAACTGTAACTTGTTGATTAGGATCTATCAGTTCTATATTTTCTGGTAGCTCTAATTCTACTAATACATTTCTCTTTCCTATTAGAGAATTAATATCTATTATTCTAGTACTAATAGAGTTAATACCTCGTAAATCTTCTTTTTTGCCCTTAATTTCAATAGTAGCAGGTTCTATATTTACATCTACAATATCATAATTGTCTGGAAGCTGACCTTCTGTTTGCAATTCTATAGGTACTTTTTTAGTCTGATAAACAGGAATGAATATGTCTACAAAATTTTGTTCTTGTTCAAGACCTCGTACATCTTCTCCTTTATGATCTACTAATTTTATTGGAACTACAGCCTTTATATCATCGACTTTATCTGTTACATCTACTATAGCTAAAACCTGAGATACTGAATTAACCCAAGATCTAGGCCCTTCTATATAAATAGATTGGGGTTTTATTTCGGCTTCGCCTAATATATAGCCCTTTGGTAATTGGCCCGTAGTTTCTAATGTAACAAGATTTTTCTCCCTTATGATTTTTTCAAATTTAAATAATATTTCCTTTGGACTATAATCTACTATTTTTACATCTGGTGGCCCTTCTACATAAACAGGTACCTTAACATCTCCCTCTTTATAACCAGATAAATCTACTGTAGCTATAATATCCCTTGGAGTAATATCTTTTAAACTATTTACCTTACCAGATAGCTCCACATTAATCTTAGCTACCTTGGGTTCCATAACCACTAAATTTTGTTGTTCTAAACTTTCCATATTGGTAAAAGTTACCTCTACATTTCTTATGGGCTTGGTTCTAGGTGGATTTTCTTTACCCATAACATAGCCTCGCAAAATGATAGCTATTATTAATGCAAAGATTTTTAAAGTTAAATTATTTCCCATTTCTTTGCTCATATTTTCGCCTCCATTTTGTAATAAAGGATTGTTTTGAGTCCTTAGGTTTATACATATCCAATAAAATCTGCTCTAAAGTTTTTATATCTAAGTATCTGGCTATACTACCATTTTCTGCAATAGATATGGCTCCAGTTTCTTCAGAGACCACAATAGCTAAACTATCAGATTTTTCCGAAATACCTAAGGCTGCCCTATGTCTAGTTCCCAAATCTTTACTTAAGGACATATTATCAGTAAGGGGTAAAAAACATCCTGCTGCCTTAATTATATCTTCCTTTATTATTACAGCACCATCATGTAAAGGGGTATTTGGTATGAATATATTAATAAGTAATTCACTAGAGACTTGACCTTCTATTTTCGTTCCAGTTTCTGCTACTTCAGATAATCCTGTTTTTCTTTCCATAACTATTAAGGCCCCAATTTTTTGCCTGGAGAGAGAGGCTACTGCCTCAGTTATTTCTTCTACTACTACAAATAGACTTTCATCTTTTATTTCCACAAAGGATTTAGTAAGAAATCTAGATCTGCCAATGTATTCTAAAGCTCGTCTAAGCTCAGGTTGAAACACTATTAAAATAGCTAATGTTCCTACAGTCATTAATTGTCTTAACAGCCAATTAATAGTATATAGTTCTAACCACTCACTTAATTTAGTAAATATAAATAATGCAAATATGCCTTTAGTTAATTGTTCTGCTCTAGTTTCTCTAATTAACATAAATAGCTTATAAAAAGCTATAGCTACTATTAAAATATCTATAATATCTCTAATTCTTATATTTATTAAAATATCTTTAATATCCTGTATGTTTGGCAAGGAAATCCACACCTTTATAATTTTTTGTATTACAATTATATTATATAACAATTTTTTAGGAATTTGAACTAAATATATACTTTTATATCAATGTAATTATATTCAGAATTTACTCAATATTTAAACATTTTGTCCATGGTGTTTTGATAAGATTCCTTTATCCTAACTTTTTCCACTTCTTCAAGAGTGTTTAGTAATGATTCATCCTCCAAAAAATCTTTAATAGGAAGTATTTCGTATTGAAATTTATTATCTATTTTATACTTCCTAACCCATGTAGGTATATATTCTATATTTCTAATTGTAGTATTATTATTATTAAAATCTTTTTCCACTTGTATCTTTACTATTATTCCATCTTCTGTAAACTTGTTATTCATAATTTCAAATCTTTGATTAGATAAAAAATTTCCCATGGAATATATGATAAAATTGTCTTTCCCACCAGAATTAATAATTTCACTTTTTTGTATTACATGGGGATGGGAGCCTAAAACTATATTAGCACCCCATTCCACCATTTTTCTTCCCAATTCTATTTGTTCACTAGAGGGTTCATCATGGTATTCATGTCCCCAGTGAATAAATACCACTACTATATCTACATCTAATTTCTTAGCCTTTTCAATGTCTTCCTTTATTTTGCCTTCATCTATTTCACTTATCATATATTTTCTTTCTTCTTCTGTTAAAGTATAATCCATTCCATTAAAGCCATAGCAATAAGCAAGAATACCAATTTTAATTTCATTAATATCTTCTATCAATATATCCCTATCTGGAGATTTATAAGTTCCTATGTTTTTCATCCCTAAACTTTCTATAGTATCTATAGTGTTAATTAAGCCAATTTTGCCTTGGTCTAAACAATGATTATTGGCAGTGGTAAGTATATGAAAACCTGCATCTTCAATAGCAAATAAAGTTTCTATAGGGGAATTGAAATTAGGAAAACCTGAATATTTCCTACCCTCTGCCACTACAGTTTCAAAATTAGCTATGGATAAATCAGCAGATTGTATATACTTTTTTACATATTTAAAATTATTTGTAAAATCATAAGTCTTATTATCTAGATTTAGTGCAGCATTATTTTGGGGCATATGAAACATTATATCTCCAACAGCTAGTATGCTTGCTGTGGTGATTTTAGGTTCTTGCACTTCTTGTGTTTCTTCCTCTTTTATTTTCTCCATATCTAGTTCTGTTTCCAAATCTAAGCCTGTCCCATTTCCATTTATTTTTAAATCATCTGGATAATTGTAAGTAAATAAAAAGTATCCACAAATTACAATAAGTAAAATAAATATTAAATATTTTCTTTTCATTTTTTCTCTCCATTTATTATTTTAATCTCATTTTATGACTATTCATAAATTATTTTATTACTAGTCATAAAAATATTCAATAGATTATTCTTCCCTGTTAATATCTATAAATCGACTTTTAGAATCGTACATAAATTTACTTAATTTTTTTTGATTTATCCACCATATATAAATTACATAGGGCACAAATAGCATGGTTAATTGGGGAATTCCTGACATTAATATAAAATCAAATACACCATGGAGTATTATAGGCATATATAGGGACCTTCTCAAATTTTTCTTTGCTCTTTTTTCATCGGTGTCAAATTTTGCTAAAGACAAATAGTATCCCATAGTGATACCAAAAACTCCATGGGCTGGCACGGAAAAAATTCCCCTATATAATCCTATATAAGGATTGTTTGTATATCTATATACCACATAAACAATATTTTCTACAGTGGCAAATCCCATGGTGGAAAATACAGAATAAACTATTCCATCTAATTTTTCATTAAAATATTTAGTATTATAAGGTAATTTTAATACTACTAATCGTTTAAAATATTCTTCTGTAAACCCTGCTACTACAAAAGCAGTGTAAAGGGAGCCATAAACTCCAGGAAATATATTTATTTTCATTAATAATTCTTCCACTATAATTGATGGTATCACAGATAAAGCACCAAATACATAGGTTAATATTAAAAGATTTAAAGGTTCTCTATCGTATCTGTCAGATAAGTATATACCTCCAATAATTATTAAAGCTGGAGTTATGGCAATAATAAAAAGTCTAATGTCCAAAATTATCTCCTCCAATAATATAGTTAACTATATTATTGGTAAAAATAAATTTTTTAAACATAAAGGGGACGGTTCTCTTTAAAAAACCGTCCCCTTATATTAAATTATATTTTCATCTATAAACTTCTCCACATCTTCTGCTGTTGGTAAACTTAAAATGGTGTCCAACATAGATTCCACTTCGCTTTTAGAAGTATTATTAATTATCCATCTGGCTTTTAATATAGATGAGGAGCTCATACTAAATTCATCTAATCCCATGGCTAATAATATGGGAATTAATTTTTCATCTCCTGCTGCCTCTCCACACATACCAACCCATATACCTTCTTTATGACCATTTTCTATGGTCATTTTAATTAGTTTTAATACTGCTGGATGATATTGATTGTATAAATGGACAATATCTTGATTTCCTCTATCTACTGCCAAAGTATATTGAATCAAATCATTGGTACCTATGCTAAAGAAATCTACTTCTTTGGCAAATATATCAGAGTGAACTGCAACAGCAGGAATTTCCACCATTATTCCTATTTCAATTTCTTCATTAAAAGGAATATTTTCACTTCTCAATTCTTCTTTTATTTCTTCTATTATTTTTTTAGCATCCCTTACTTCCTGAATACTAGAAACCATGGGAAACATTATTTTTATATTTCCAAAGTGGGATGCTCTAAGGATTGCTCTTAGTTGGGTTCTAAATATTTCTGTTCTATCTAAACAAAGTCTAATGGCTCTATATCCTAAAAATGGATTCATTTCCTTAGGTAAATCTAAATATGGTAAAAATTTATCCCCACCTATATCTAATGTTCTAATTACAAGAGGTTTTTCACCTAATTTTTCTGCTACAGTTTTATAGGCTATAAATTGCTCTTCTTCTGTAGGCTCTGTGTCTCTGTCCATATATAAAAATTCTGTTCTAAATAAACC